>Ga0265594_1000043_pt1 | contig 100391 bp, 86 predicted proteins | sample saktaG_11_FD_190147 | JGI IMG/M metagenome (GOLD analysis project Ga0265594, IMG submission 190147) | Saline water microbial communities from Sakinaw Lake, British Columbia, Canada - sak_2011_5_24_80m | ecosystem: Environmental > Aquatic > Non-marine Saline and Alkaline > Saline ...
TTTTCGTACTCATCATAGCACCTCAGTGATAATCGGTTATTTGCACATTGTATGCATTGCCTTCATGCCACTCAAAACAAACTCTCCACTGATTGTTTATGCTAATGGCGTATTGTCTTTTTCGATCTCCCTTTAAAGCATGAAATTTATTACCCGGATTAAGCATTAACGCTTTGAGACTTGGAGCAGCATGAAGAATCATAAGCCTTTTTCTCGCCTGCCGCTCAAACGACTGAAAACGACGAACTTGTTCATCCTTGAATAGCTTTTCAGTATCTCGGCAGGCAAATGATTTGATCATATAGCATATAATGTATGATATTACGCTAAACGTAATACGTCAAGCATATTTTTGTTTGGACTTAAAAAGTAATGCATTGAATATAATTTTCAACTCATATTATAGACGAAGAATGGGTGTTGTTTTTCTCAATCTGTCGCACACACATCTCTGTTTAAAAGGCGATTTCCCCCACCAAAACCATTATTTTAAGGCTGATTTTGAGGCCGTTTTTCAGTTTAACTCCTGAAAATTCAAACACTTCGTTCGGTCCGACCCCAAAATTCCACCACCACAGAATTCCACCGTCTGGAGATACTTACACGTATTGAAGTCTTGTTGACACGATATTTTTGTGTGTTGTATTATGTTTGTATTATAAATAAAAGTTCAAAAATCTTTTGGAAGGAGATGTAATGAAAAAAACTATCTATGCAAGTATTCTTTTTTTATTGATTTCTACGACCTTTGTTTTTTCTAAAGATATAGAATTTTATAAAGGCACCCAAATCATTTCTCCAATCATTGGGCTCAATAGTTATACCATTCCCTTTGGAGCAAATTTCGAGTATGGAATTACGGATAACATCGGGATAGGAGGAACTGCTATGGCCTGGTTGTGGAGCAATGAATTATGGTCTAATTCACTGATAAGTATAGCTGCTGATGCAGCATATCATTTCACTAAACTTAAAGTCGATAAGTTAGACTTTTTTGTAGGTGCAGGATTGGGGGTTTCAATTTATTCCTTTTCCTGGAAGAGTGGATATGGACAGGGCCTTTCCGGGGGAGCAGGCTCTTCAGGAGTTTATTTAGAACCTTTTGCCGGAGCCCGCTATTATTTCACCCCAAAGATAGCTGCATTTACCCGCTTATATGTAGACTTCATCGGCGACTGGGGAGGAGTGGGAGCTGTTATAGGCGCTTCATTTAGGTTGAAATAGTTTTTACAATCAAATTAGAGCTTACAGCTGCTTTTCCCTGAACAGGTTTCAAGTAAGGCTGGCATGTCGATGCGAACCGGAGTAGTGAACGGATCCTCTTCAATTTGGCCAGCTCCGCTTGCCGGAAAAGGCACTCCTGTCCTTTTGTAATTTGTTTTGATTACTCGCCACTTCCGTTGTAAAATACAAAATGAGAGGGAGTGAATTGGCAAGAAAAATAACAGGTCTGTTTGCCCTGACATTTTTGTTCCTCGTTCCAAGTCTTTTATCCAAAGAGAATAAAGTGAGAGTCATTGCTGAAAATGCCCCTATTTATGCTGAAGCCAGTATATATAGTTCTAAAATCGAAACTGTAAAAAAAGGAACTGTTCTTGCTTTATTTACCACAGGACCAAACAAGCAAACTTGGTTTTATGTGTTTTATCGTTCCCAAAGATGGAACTCCAATGTGTCAGGCTTTATTCAGGCTTCTTTGGTTGAAAGAATTTCTGAAAGGCCAGAGGCTGCTGCCAAGGAGAAAAAAGAGAAAAGGCAGGAAGTCAAAAAGAAAGAAACACAGATAAGCAGAGAAAAAGTGGAGCAAGTCAAAAAAGATTTAAAGCCCGATGTTAAGATTACGCCTAAAAAGAAAAAGGCTGTAATAGTATCGGTACCTCCGCATAGAGCTTTTGTTCTTCGTGAGGTCAAAGAGAAAGAAAAAAAACCGCGAGCTTTTGCACTTCTACCCAAGATTGAACCTGCTGTTGAAAAAATCAAGGAAAGAAAAGAACCTGTAAAAAAAGAAGAAAAAACAGAATCAGTCGTTATACTTCCTGAAAAGATTATCGTTCGGTCAGAAATCAAAAAGCAAAAGGCAGAAATAAAAAAAGAGGAAAAGGCCCAGGTAGTTCCCCCTAAGCCAAAAGCAAAAAAGCAAGAGATGCCAAAAAAATCTGTACCTTCTCAGAAAAAGACCAAAGAGCAACAAGTACTAACAGAAAGGCCGCCTACGATCACGATCGCAGAGCCAAAACAACCCCCCAAAAGTCCGTTGCTGACTATGAGTCTCGGTTATGGGCCTTCTCTAGGAAGTGGTATAGGCGGATTTATTCAGTTGAATACTCGCGCTGGTTTTTCTTTCCATATAGGGACGGGATATTATCCGACTTCCTATTTCTATTCGGAATACGATTGGGTGAAAAATAGTGTCCTTTATAGCGCTGGAATAAAGTATTATCTCCCTTTTGGGAACAATCGGATTCGTCCCTATCTGGACCTTCAATATGGAGGAATTAGCATTGAAGCTGTCCGTATCGTTACCGGAATATGGTATTACAATTATATCTATGAAAATATACAAAAGACTTTGATGGGCCCTTCTCTGCTTGCAGGGATGGAAATAAAAATGGGAGCTTTAGGATTAAACGGGGCTTTGGGACTTTCTTATAATACGACTGAATGGGATTATTTGGTAAGGGACTATTTCTTGACATGGGATGTGGGGTTGTTGATTTATTTTTAAAAAAAAACATATAGGCGAATTTAGCGGCTTAGAGGAAAGGCGATTGAAAAATTTCTATATTTTTGCTTACTTTTTGTTGACAGACATCAATAAACATATAATAATATGTATAAGGAGGTGTATTAAGATGCGCACAAATGTTGTTATTGATGATTATTTGATTGAAGAAGCATTAAAAATATCAAAGATAAAAACGAAAAAAGAGTTAATTCATAAGGCACTGGAAGAATTCGTTAAGAATAGAAAGAGAAAGGATTTAAGAGAGATCAAAGGGCATATTAAATTTGCTGATGATTATGATTATAAGAAGCTGAGGACATGATGATCTTGGTAGACACATCGATATTGATCGATTATTTTAAGGGTAATAGAAATAAAGAGATTGAAAAATTTCATTTTATTCAGGAAAAAGGGATTCCATTTGGGATTAATAGTCACATTTATCTAGAAGTTCTCCAGGGTAGTAAGACTGAAAAGGATTATAAAGTCTTAAAAAAATACCTGGATACTCAAATATTCTATGAGTTGAAAAATGGCCGGGAATCATATGCAGAAGCAGTAAAAATGTATTTGAAATTGCGGCATAAAGGCATAACAGTAAAAAGTACAATAGACTGCCTTATTGCCAGGGTAGCTATTGAAAATGACCTGTTCTTGCTACACAATGATACAGATTTTACCAGGATCAGTAAGCATTTCCCTCTAAAAATCTGGGGTATCTTAGTAGAGGGATATTAAAAAGGGAAAAGTGGGTCAGACCAGTCTAACTTATAGATATCAGGAAAGATAGCACATAATAAGGGGTTATATATTGCCTTAAAAGCACCTTTTTGGACCCCAAAAAGGCACTTTAAGAAAAGCTACAAAAATAATATCGGATGATCTGCATAAACGTACATTTTTGCCACCAGGTATCCATTATTTCGATGATCTTGCTACCAAAAGCATTGATTTAAGGCCGATTTTGAGGCCGTTTTTTAGTTTTACTCCTGAAGATTCAAGCAGATCGTGCGGCCCGACCCCAAAATTAAAAACAAAATTAGATATTTTTCCCAGATGGGTAGATTTAATCGGCAAAGAAATGTATTCAGTGAACTGCTAGTTCGCTTTTGCTGGGAGGCCGAGCAGCCGGCGCAGCTTGTCGATATCGATTTTTGGCATCTCCGAAGTTGGCGCGTTCTGCAATCGATCGATATCGTCGATAAGGGCTTCAAGCTTAGCGCGCTCTTTCTTACTCCTGACCGCCTGAAGAGGCGATAGACCTCCGAGGGCAGGGAGTTTTGTCTTTGGCCACTCATTGAAGTAATGGTGTTCCAGATGTTTCTTTATGGCCTCCTGGATTTCAGGTCTGGAATTCAGCTCCTTGGACGCTTTTTTCTTGACTTCGATTTCTTCCGGGGATAGCTCCGGCATGTCGTACGGATCACGATAGAGCGTTTTTTCATAAGCGATGAGACTGCGGAGATGTCCTTTGATCTTGGAACGCAGCCGGACAGCTCTCTCCTGTGAATATGTTTCTGCGATGAGGCGGTCGCCTTGAATGTAGAAGTGCCCAAGGACAGTCCTGGATGCGTCTGGATATTTCCGGCTTTTGGCTTTCAACAAGCTCCATGAGTCATCCTTCTTATCGTATTGGTAGCTTCGGAGTGCGGAAAGTCGCTTCCGTAGGGCAGCCTCGTCCTTGATGCGGAAATGAATTTCCGCTAACACAAACTCCTCGCCGTCTGTGGTGACAAGGGCGTGATAAGGAATTTGCGAAAGGTCGGTCATTTTCCCTTGGAGGATATACCAGGCCCAGAAAAGCGCGGTCTCTTTCTGTGACTCGGCGAAATGTCGTTCGGTGGGAAAAAGCGATGCCCTGGGGCCTTGCTTGAAGTCTTTTTCCTGAGTAAGGACAACCCGCTTGAATTGTGCACATGTTTCCGGTTCGTAGATATAGGGAGTAGTATAGAAGATTGATCGTTCCGGGGGGCCGACTCTACGCGCAAACCAGATTTCCCCTGGCTCCGGATCGATTTCGAAAAGCTCCCGAACATGGAAGACTGTAAAGTGCTTCCCGGTCCCCAGTTCCCTTAAAGTGATGGCATCCGGCCTGGATGTGGAAGCGATAATTTCGAAGAACGTAAGGTAGCTTTCGCTGAGCTGCCGAATGTAGGTGGGGCCTGGTTCCATGAGGTCCGAGATCATGGGGTCGGAGAGTAGCCTTTCGGCCACTGTTTCGAGGCTTTTTCCGAACCGGAGATCGAAGTGCATCCAGCTCATGAAAAAGCTGTCTGTGATCCCGTCTTTTTCTCCTGGGCGGAACCGCTTCTCGAAATCCGAGACGGCTCTTTTGAACTCCGGACCGTCTTCGTCAAAATCCATGATTTTCTTTCCATACATCGCGACGATCGGGATAACTTCCATATAATCGTCCCAGAGAGTGCCCGTTTGCTCAGAAGGAGGAAACCAGAGTTCCGGAGTTTGAACAAATCCACCCTGCGTCTGGCTGAGGCCGCAGCACTCTTTGTACTTCTTCCCGCTACCACAGGGACAAGGATCGTTTCTTCCTGGTTTTTTGCTCATGTCAATAGAATATAATCCAAATCGTGATCCGAAACAAGCCCGAACCCAAAGGGAAGTACGACCCCAAAGGACGAAAGAATGGCTAAAGGGATTCGGCCCGTCCCTTATTTCAATTCCGCAATTTGACTATCTTATTCTTACCTGATATTCTTCTTCCAGGGTAATTTAGCAGTGTGAAAAACATCCCTCAAAATACCATATTCAGAGCTGACGGAACAGAAATTTAAACTATGATATAATATTTTTCTGAATGATCCATGAGGAGGTAATCGCATGTTTCGTACATATACTGCCAAATATACAAAAATAGAATTAGGTTATATGGGACAATTAGTAGAATGGCCAGAAGTAGTCACAGAAGGTAAAACCTTAGAAGAATGCAGGAAAATGCTTCAAGATGCCCTGCATGAAATGATTCTTGCTTATCGGGAACAGAAAAAAGAGATTCCATTAGGAGGTGCCTTGCTGGAACAGATTCCGGTTGAAATTTAGTATGTCGGTAAAGCGGCGTGACTTGATCAAGTATTTAGAAAAGAATGGTTTTTATTTATTGCGTGAGGGGAAAAATCATTCTATATATTCAAATGATAAAAAGACAATCCCAGTCAAAAGGCACCACGTTCTTGATAGAATAACAGCCAACGAATTATGCAAACAGGCTGGCTTAAAGCCAAAATTCTAATTATTAGTCAATTGTTAAATTTTTCAGCAATAAATATTTTATTCTTTTGGTTCATCACGGTAATCCATACTTTTTTGCCGCCAAAACCATTGTTTTAAGGTCGATTTTGAGGCCGTTTTTAAGTTTAACTCCTGAAGATTCAAACACTTCATGCGGCCAGGCCCAAAAGGACAAAAAAGCCCTGATGATCATCTGCAAAATCAAAGCCAAAAGCATCCTGAACAAATCCAAGATATTCGATTACTGCCTCAATCCCTACACAGGATGTCAAACGAGCTGCCGATACTGTTATGCCCGTCTTTTCATGCCCCGCTACTCTGGACACAAAGAACCATGGGGGGAATTTGTGGATGTGAAAGTAAACGCCGTGGATCTTCTCAAGCGGCAGCTGGAGCGGGCCAAAAAGGGGACGGTCTGGATTTCTTCGGTTTGTGACCCTTACCAACCGCTCGAGGCTAAATTCAGGTTGACTAGAGGGTGTCTGGAAGAGCTTCTGAAAAAGCAGTTTCCCATAAACATCCAGACAAAATCAAATCTTGCCCTCCGGGACCTTGATCTCTTCAAGCAGTTTGAGACAATCGATGTAGGCTTTACCATCGCCACGGATGATGAGAAGGTGGCCAAGCTCTTCGAACCGAAGGCATCACCTGTAAAGGAAAGAATCAAAGCATTGGAAACCATCCATGACGAGGGCATCCGGACATTTGCTTTTATCGGCCCTATTTTGCCTGGGAATCCGGAACAGCTTGTTAAGCATCTGGCCGGAAAAGTTGACTACGTGTATATAGACCGTATGAACTACTCCAGTTCCATACGAGGTTTCTATCGACACCTTGGATGGGAAAAGGCTCTCAAAGACACTTTTTTCAGGGAATATAGGGACCGCCTCGTTCAAGAATTGAAAAAACACGGGATTGTTTTTGAAGTCCTATTTTGATAAAAAAGGATAACTGGTCCCTCTGTCATTGCGATGCTTTCATCCTGCGCTTGTCATTGCAATGAGCGAAGCGAAGAAGCAATCTCATTTACCCTTAATGTATTTTAATTCCCCTTCTCAATAGTGAGAAAATCCAAAAAAGGGCTCCGTCTATTATTTTGAAAGGCAGTGAACAAATGTTTAATATTTTGAGAATTCAGAGGGAGCAGTTCTAATAAGAATGGTAAATATAGAAGTTAAGCCTTCGAGACAACAGCCACTTCAAAAATAAAAATACAACTCCAAGGAATTTACCTATAGGTTATTCAGACTTTTCTTCTCTGCAGTGTTCTAACGTATATCAAATCAGTGGAGAAGATGATTTCCCCCGCCCCTCAAGAATCTCGTTTAAAGTTGTCATTCGCAGTATGAAAATCAGGGACATGTGCTGATTTTCTGAAAGCGGTAATGTGTCCCTTGATTTATATCCAGGATAATTTATTGTAAGTAAAATGCCGTGGTTCGACCATGAAGCATAAAGCATAAAGCATTAAAAATAGGATGTGTCCCTATTTATTTTCTCTTTTTTTTCAACCCAAGTTTTTCCTCAATATCCAGATTCATTTTCCCACCAGGGCAATCAATAGAAGGAAGCCAGGGTTTGATATCCAGAACGGGTGTTTTATTAAATACGTCAATGCCTCTTACATGAAGGATATTACCTTCAACCTTTTCAAGCTTTATTACACTAAGACCGATAGAGTTAGGACGATTTGGAGATCTTGTGGCAAACAATCCAAAAGCATGTGAACTGTTTGGTGGCCGAACTGGGGTATGCCAGCCTTTAGAAAGATGCATATGATAGATTACGATGATGTATTCAAATTTTTCAAGATCCCGCAATGCCTCCTGATATTCTGGATACACTTCAATAGTACCTTTGTTTTCGGGCTGAAGGATTCCCTGCCTGGGAGCTCCCGTTTGAGGCGTTAATTCAGTATGGAATATACCAATGGGGTGATAGACTATTTTCATAGGGTCCTGTTTTATTTGTTCTTCAGCTTGAGTTGTTCTAGCCAATAATGGAATAGCGCATCCACCCAGGAGTAAGACGACTAGGCTCAGATAAACCATTTGTTGGAATAGCCAGTAGTTACTCATTATTTTGTTCTCCTGATGATTTACAATCTAATCTTATTACATTGTTCTGCATAATAGAAGGATTTAATAGCTTGCTTGGAATCAACCGGTCACTTTTTATTTGTCGACCGGGCCGGATTTTTTCCCTATGGTGTACCTAATAAATCATTAATATGCTTCTCTGCTACAAAGAGATTTTTGGCAATAAAGTCAGCGGGAGTAAAATCATGCTCTTTAGTATATTCTGACGGCACAGCAATCACGTAGCAGCCGGCCTTTTTAGCTGCCAGGACTCCATTAAACGAATCTTCCAGGACTACACATTCCCCGGGCTTCAGCTGGAGCTTGGTACAAGTGACTAAATATATTTCTGGATGAGGTTTGCCTTTTACAATCTCATCGGAAGGCTGTAACACCTGGAACTTATCTCTGAGCCCCAATATATCAACCACTATATCAAGAAATTCCTTTTGAGCACCGGTAGTAATGGCCATTTTTAATTTGTTAGAGAAACTATCAATTATTTTCATTAATCCTGGCATAGTCACAAGGTCTGTTTTCAGTTTCTCTCGCATAATGGTCGTTCTCATTTCCAGTAATTCTTCGGCTGGGAGAGGAATATCTAAATCTTCTTTGAAAATATTCATACTTTCTAAAGGATTTCTACCCATCATTTTCCCGAAGGTTTCTTCCTTAGTTTTTTTCCCAAACTGAGCCGCAATTTCTTTCTCGGTTTGAAAATAGAGTCTTTCACTGTCAATCATCAAACCATCCATATCAAAAATGAGAGCTTTGATCATTGATGTTTCCAAATATCCACTCATTCTCTCGCAACTTTCCGTTGGAAATTTTCTGCCATCTGAAGGCGCTCACCGATAGGTGGATGGGAATAATAGAGAAGTTTTACCCACCAAGAGGGATAGGCATTGGCCAGATTGCGGTCAGCCAGACCAGCCAGAGCAGTAAGAAAGGAATTGGGATTATTAATGTTTTCCAAAGCATAGCGGTCAGATTGAGCTTCAAAATGACGAGAGATGGCGTTACTCATAATAGTGAAGAGAAGACCGGAGAGAACGCCAACCAGAATAGCCATCATGGGCAGGAGGGTCAGATTGACACGAGTTGAAGAAAGAAATTCAGGGAAAAGAGTCCTCATGATAAGATCGAGCAGAAAGAAAACGAGCAGTTGCTGGGGGAGACCAATAGCCATACCCTTCCAGATATGCTTAAACTTATAATGACCTACCTCATGGGCAATAATTGACTCAATTTCAGGTATGGACATATTATCCATCAGGTTATCACCGAGTACCACCCTTCGGGTTTTCCCAAGACCTGCCAGAAAGGCATTTTCCTTCTTGGTCTGTTTGCTCATATCCTCCTTGAAAAAGCCGCTGCTTTTTAACCCGCCACCAGAGAGAATCACTTCCAGAGCTGAGGTAAGTTCTGGGTTTTCAATGGGAGTATATTTATTAAAGAGGGGGAGGATAACCACAGGTATGAGAGTGGCGAAGATGACACTGATAACTCCCATGGCCAGACCAGCAATTAACCACCATAGCCGGGGGTAGGAAGCCATAATCCAGAAGAGAAGTCCTAAAAGAATAAATGCTATCACCAGGCTGACCAGAAATGATTTTACGCTTTCCCAGAGCCAGCTTTTCACTGTCTGATTGGAAAATTTCCATTTATGTTCATGAAGGTAGTCGCTATAAAAATGAAGCGGGAAGCTGAGGAGCGCAAAGACAAGGTGGAAAGTTACAACGTAGATGAGAAAAGTCCAGATAATAGAGTGACCGAGAGAAAAATTTGCCAGCCATTCACTAAAACCACTGTAATAAAAGGTGAGAAGAATGCCAAGCGACAGGAACATGCTGACTAGGCCAAGCAGTCTTTTCTCCTTTTCATAGAGCTTGGCCTGAAGCTGCTTTTCCCGGTCAAGAAGGAGGTGAATTTCTGTCATCTTATTAGTTACTTTATTAATGTCAATGCCAGAGGTAGAATCAAAAGGATTATCACTATGTCCCAAAACCAGAAGGGACCAAACATTATAGACATTAGAACATCATCCTAAGATTAAAAATTATTATTGAGGAAATTGGAATGTATGTCAAATAGGAGGTCTAACTTTGTTTTTAATTAGTGAGGTCTATAAACGCAGTCGTGAGAATCTGGGTTATACCTTCTACCCACAGATCAGGGGGAAGGGCTTATCATGGCAAGATTGTTAAGCAAGGCAACCGCTGACTGCGATGGGCTGCAGTAGAAGCTGTTTGGACTTCCCTTAAGGCCGATCTTGAGGACGTTTTTCTTTTTAACTCTTGAAAATTCAAACAGTTCGTGCGGCCCGACCCCAAAAGAAAAGACCCCAAGGGATTGATTCAAACACTTTGTGCGGCCAGACTCCGAAAACACAAAGTAAAACAAAACTGTTTCTTCAATAAATTTTATTTAAAATTTCCTTAGCTCTTTTTAGAAATTCTTCTGCTTTTTTTAAAACTAAAATAGCTCCAGATTTTGAAGACTGGCTTCTGTAGTCAGCATTTTCTCTCAAAATCATAGCATTATATAAAGCTTCGACAAGTTCGAAATCCAATTTTCCTGATTCAACAAATAAGGCCTTTATTGCAATGTAAACACAGTAATGGCTTTTTTCACGATATTCTTGAGAGAATAATAGTGCTCTTGCTGTGTGATACATAGAATAATAACCTTGAATTGTAGGCCACTTATACTTCCTGTGAATAAGTCCGAACTTAGCATTTTCTAAGTCCTCTTGAGCTGACTTTAATTCTTTGTTTACTAATTTCTTCCCCTTAGGAAATACAATAATTTTCTTTCTCTCCAAACATTCTTTAAATTCCGCGTTCATCTGTAATCTTTTCCCATAGAACAATGCCTTCATTTACTAAAGACAGAAATTCTTTATCGCTTTTCTCACTTTTTAAAAGTTCTAATGGCGAAAAGATTACAGGCTGGATTTTAATTTCTTCGAAGCCCTTTCCCAAGGAGTATTTTTCAATTATTTGGAGTGCTTTTTTATTATTATTGGAGATTATAAAAAGATCTATATCGCTTTTTGATGTATCTGTTCCCTCTGCACAACTTCCATAAAGAATAATTTTTCTGGTTGCTTTTTTTAATTCATTAATTAAAGACCGCAATAATACAATTGTATTAAGTATCTTGAATTGCCGAAAAATTGGGTCAGCAGAATTTATACTGTAGAAATACATTTTTCCTCTTTGTTGTCTATTTAATAATCCATCAGAATAGAGATCATTCAGAACTTTATTGGCTGAGCCAAAGCTGATATCGATTTTCCTGGAAATCTCTCTTTCGTAAAATTCTTTGTCTGAATACTTCACTAGAAAGCTGAGGACTTTTTGGTGATTTGTAAATGTGATGAAATTTGTCTTCATTCTCTTATGCTCATAATATTGAGTATATGCTCATTATAATGAGTGTGCATTTCTCTGTCAAATAGAATTCTCCATATCGCATAGTTTCCCTGTATCCTTGATATCGTCAGTATAACCATTAAATATATTCCACAATTCCTGATCACACCATGTTCATGTATGTGTGGTCCATGCATTGAATTAAATGTTTGTATGAAGTTCCCTTCGGTTGCACACACATTTCTTTCTAAAAGGCGATTTTCCCTATCAAAAACCATTGCTTTAAGGCCGATCTTGAGGCCGTTTTACAGTTTTACTCCTGAAGATTAAAACACTTCGTTCGGTCCGACCCCAGAAATAATCTTAAAGCTTCTCGTCCACCCTATCTCTTACAATATAATGATGAGGCCATGTATCAGCATGCGTTTTTGCAAAGGTCCAAGGAGTTGTTTCAATAAACTTCTTTACATCGTTAGGAAATCTTTCAGATGTCAAATTAAATACCCCTGATTAACAAAATCTGTGAAATTCACTGTTTAAAACGTTCAACCTTCACCTCATCACCATATTTTAGAGGAGGGATTAGGCGGCAGAATTCGATCTGAAGAAAGCGGTCTCTCCTGAGGGCTTGTGTCTTCATTTCAAGAAATAGTTTAGGTATTTTCTCTCCACAAAAACCCAGAATCAGTTTCACTCGTTTTCTTGTGTTGATCTTCTTTCCCATCAAGACGTCGATTGCAAATTTCACGGCCATCTTGTTTTCTTCCAGCCAGTTTTGATGCTCCAATCCCTGGAAAAACAAATTCTCCAGTTCAGGCCGACTAGCATCAAAGCCTTTGATTTCGAAGGCGATAAGCGAATTGTCGTCCAGGTCATAACCTAAAATATCCAGTCTCTCGGTTTTCAACCCGCTGGCCACAGTCGGAACTTCATAGGAGATTAGATCGATCTGGATGCTCTTACCTAAACTTATAGGAAGTTGCAGTCCCTTTTTGGAACTCATCCGCTCACATAAGAATTTCTGGAGATAATACTCATTGATTTTGTCTGGTTTTTTTGTAGGCTTATGGCCCGCTTTTCTGTAAACCCATCTCTGAAGATCTCCACTCAAAACAATGACATGAGGAACTAGAGAACTTAAAAACCGGAATTTCCGCAGGAAAACATCATCAAAACAATCCCCGATCAGGTAGAGACAGGGCATAGGGCGGGAATAATAGTATGTTAGACTTCTGTGTAGGATCAGCATTGGGTAAAGGAGCTTCCGGAGGAAAGGAGTCCCGACATTTCTCGTTGAAAGGTCGTTCTTAGTTCTGGGGAACCCCACAACGAGTCCCTCCCAATTCTGATTTCCTCGGCATGACCAATATTCAATTTTGGGCCGATAACCCGTTTGTTTAAGAATTTCAGCAGGCAGCCTCTCGACCGACATCCCTTTGTCTTTCATGAACTCCAGGAGATTGTTGATGGCTTTTTTGTTAAGAGTACCCTCGTTTAGTGATTTTGGATATGTTGCTATTTTAGATTTACTATAGGACTTTATTTTTTTATTCATAATAATTTTCTCCAAATTTCATCAATTTTCCACCCTCTGAGCTGCTGTATTTAAAATAATACATAGAACAAACATATACTGTCAATTAATAATCCGCAGGAAAGAAGGCGTTTTATTATGAAATTTAAAGATTTAAAATGAGAAAATATAAAAAATATTGCGTCTAATAATTATGTAGACTTATTGTTAGTTAATTAGTGAGAAATTCTTAAGTAAGAAATTCTTAGGATTGGATAGCTAATAATAATTTGTTATAATACTAACGATATGGATAGAAAAAAAGAATCTAATAAGATAGAAGATCGAATGAAAGATTTTTTGAAAGAAAATCCAAAAATAAGAAAAGCTCTTCGTGTATTCGAAATATCACACGATCAATACAGAAGAACTATAGAAGGTCGATTCTATTTTTATAATGATACTTCTGCATCTCCGAGATATTGATTATGGATAAAATGCTACGCCCCCTAATACCTTGACCAGATGAGATATGTAAAACATGCATTTTTTTTTAATTGCAACCAAAATTAAGGGAAAATCGTATTAACATGTAGAGAACAAAGAATTTGACAAATATCTCCTAGAGTATTATAAATTTAAAGTAATTTTGTCGAGAGAGATTTCCGAATGGCAAAACAGCTAAAAAAAAATAATGATCTTTCTGAAATTCTAAGGCCCTATGATAATATGTGGGTAGCTTTATCAAAAGATGGTGAAAAAGTAATTGAGGCTGGAAAAACTTTAAAACAACTTTTTGAAAAACTGAAAGGCAAAGATTATAGGGAATTTGAATTTATGAAGGTTCCTGACTTTAGAATGAGTTATGCTCCCTACCTTTAAAGAAGAATTCGTTAAAATAACAGCATCTCCATCCGCTGCTTTTCCAGAGAGAAAAAGTATCTTTAAGCCTTACATTTCCATCCGTTTGTTTAACAAGGCCGATGAAGAAAATTATATTGATCTTAAAGCCTTGATAGATTCTGGGGCAGGCGTGTCTATTTTCCCTGGATTGTTTGGTCAAGCAATAGGACTAACCGTTGAAAATGATAGAATAGAAAAAATACAGGGAATAGGTGGACAATCATTTGATACGTATCTTCATGATATAGTTTTGGGTGTTGGTGGATGGAAATTTGATTCCTATATATGTTTTACATTTGCCAATATCGTATGTCCAGTTTTGGGTCGTGAAGGTTTTTTTGATCTTTTCGAAATTAAAATAGACTATTTGAAAAAAGAAATGAAATTTAAAGCTAATGTTGTATAATGGTTCAGGCGATTCAGACCAAAAAAGGTCGTAATTTAAGGTGTATCTCCTTACAATATAATATGGAGGTCACTATTGAGAAAAAGAAAGACTTACGACGACCAATTTAAAGCAAGAGTAGCCCTGGAAGCGATCAAGGGAGAGAAGACTCTCTCGGAGATTGCGAGTCATTTTGAGGTTCACCCCAATCAGATCACGAAATGGAAAAAGCATCTATTGGAGAACGTGGCCGGTGTTTTTTCCAGGAAGAAAGATCCTGAGCTGGAAGAGAAGGAGAAACTTACCGAAGAACTGTACAAGAAGATCGGAAAGCAGAACATCGAGCTTGAGTTTCTAAAAAAAAAGTACAAGCAAATCCAGAGCCTGTAAAGAGGAAGTTTGTGGAAAAGGACAACCAGCAATTGAGCATCCGGAGGCAGTGCGAGATTCTCTCTTTCAACCGGTCTTCTCTCTATTATGAACGGATCGGGTTGAGTGAGGAAGATCAGAGGATTCTTGATGAAATGGATAAGATCTACCTGGATTTCCCCTTTTATGGAAGTCGTCGGATGAGCCGGGAGTTGAAGCGCCGGGGACATAAAGTCGGCCGACACAAAGCCCGGAGCCTGATGCGGATTCTTGGAGTAGAGGCGATTTATCCCAGGAAAAGATTGAGTTTTCCTGACAAGGAGCATCAGATATATCCTTATCTTCTCCGTGATGTTGAAATAGACAGGCCTGACATCGCTTGGGCAGCTGATATAACTTACATTCGGCTGAAGCATGGTTTTGTCTATCTTATGGCCGTGATGGATATATACAGCCGTTATATCATCTCCTGGCGGATCTCCAACACTCTGGAGACGGATTTCTGCTATGAGGCTTTAAAAGAGGCTCTGGAAAGAGGAACCCCGGAGTATTTCAACACGGACCAGGGTTCACAGTTTACAAGTGGTGATTTTACTTCAATCCTCAAGGAAGAAAAGATCAAGATCAGCATGGATGGCAAAGGGCGTGTGATCGACAATATCTTTATAGAACGGTTCTGGAGAACCCTCAAGTATGAGGAAGTTCATACCAAATCCTATGAGACGATAGCGGAATGTAGAGCAAGCATCGGGGAATTTATTCGAAAATATAATCAAGATAGGTTGCATCAATCCTTAGGGGAATACGATACACCTTTCGAGGCTTATCGTCAGATGCAAATGGCTATAGCATGATCAAGGAAATACACCTAAAAAAAGATTCAATTTTGGTCTTGACAATTAGACCACTTCATTGAACCTCTTAAGATTTAAATCTTGAATCTGTTTGTACATTTTTTCTTATGTCATTTCCTCTCCTTTAAAGTTTTTTAAACCCTAGAGGAGCTTCCCAAAAAAAAGAATTATGTTCACTCTGAATAGTGTATTTCTGTTTACCTTTAATAGTGCACTTCTGCTTACCATTACCTATGTATTTCTGTTTACCATTGGGTGTGTATTTCAGTTTACCCTTTCCACCAGGACTCATTTTCCATGCTGATCGCGGGAGTCAATATGCCAGTCACAAAGTGAAAAAGATATTAAAAGCGTGGCATATTCATCAGAGCATGAGTAATGAAGGGAACTGTTTTAATAATGCCATGATGGAGTCGTTCTTCAGCTCGTTAAAGAAAGAATTTGTTCACCTAATGACTTTTCACAGCAAAGATCAAGCCCGTCGGGACATCTTTAGGTATATTGAAATCTTTTACAATCGACAGAGAAAACATTCAGACTTGAATCAAAAAAACCCTTTTGAGTATTATCAAGATGCAACTCAAACTTTTTAGGGTGTCCATTTTTTCGGGGGAATTCCACAGTTTTTTTGGTCCACTTCACATATCCTGAACGTATGTATAACTTACCCTTGATTGTAATGATTTAACTAAGTGATTTTTATTAACTATCATCTTCATTTCTAACTACATCTCTTATAAAGCTTTTGTAGTAATGGAAATTCGTATAGCAAATTGTTGTTGCTTTGAATAATCCGCTTGATTCTTCTCTGCATTGCATATCTATCATTATATCCCAGAATCTTCCAAGCTTCTATTTTCTTGCCTCCTACTTTTTCCAATGCTTTCTCAATATATGCAAGTTCAAGCCTTCTAAGCTCTTTATGTATATCAGTTCCCCCGTCTTGAATTTCAATCTGCAAACCTTTTAACTCTTTTACTTCTCTTTGCCTTACATCAAGAGGGAGATCTTCAACTATAATTTCCTTATGTTCATTATATTCAGCGTAGATAACAGCCCTTTCTATACAACTTTTCAGTTCTCGTATGTTCCCTGGCCATAAGTAGCTTTTAAGAAGCTCCATAGCATCATTTGATATAGTTGTGATTCTTGTCCTACCCTGTAAGTGAAAGAGTTTTAAAAAATATTTTGCCAGTTGAGGGATATCTTCTTTTCTCTCTTTAAGCTCAGGTAAAAATATCTGAAAAGTTTTTAATCTGAAATATAAGTCATCCCTAAAATTCTTTTCTCTCACTGCAGTCTCTAAATTTTTATTCGTAGCTGCTATTACTTGTAAATCTACTTGAATATCATCGGTGCTTCCTAGCCGTCTAAAGGTTTTATTTTCTAGAAATCTGAGAAGTTTCATCTGGACTTCCGGATCCAATTCTCCAATCTCATCCAAAAAGAGAATACCACCATTCGCTTTTTCAATATACCCTATTTTTCTTTTATCAGCTCCAGTAAATGCTCCTTTTTCGTGCCCAAATAATTCGCTTTCAACTAAACTCCTGTTTAAGCTTGATATAGAAAAAGCAACAAAAGGATTTTTGCTACGAACTCCTTTAGAATGAATCGCTCTTGCTACCAATTCTTTTCCTGTTCCAGTTGCACCTTGAAGTAAAACGGTTACATATCCATCATTTGCAACCATATCAACCAGTCTTCTTATATTCTTAATAAAGACACTATTACCCACTATTTCACCGGGTTCTAATAGCTGAAGCTTCTTTTCTAATTCAGATATTTTTCTCGTTAGCTTATGTTTTTCCAAATTAGTTTGAATAATTTTTCTTATATCAGCAATCTCTACCTTATTTTTCTGTATAAAATCTACTGCTCCAAATTTCATTGATTCTACAGCAATATCAACATCTCCATAAGCTGTCATCATTATTACAGGTATATCCGGGCTTTCATTATGTAAAATTTTTAAAATTTCAATACCATCTGTATTTTCACTATCATTTTTATTTAACCGGATATCGAGTAAAGCAAGATCTAATTTGTCCAATAATATATTCTTTAGACCAGATAGAGAATCAGAATAACATATATCAAATTCTGATTTGAGTTCATTAATTATAAGTTTAAGATAATCCTTTTGGTCATCTACTATTAAGACCTTTTTCTTCATATATTCCATATCTTATAGTTTTACTTAAATAAATCTCTATTTTGTAATATTTTTCTATGTCTTGAATTTTTTCAGTTTTTCTTTTAACTCGACATTCTCCCTGAAGAGCACACTTTTTTCCATTATCGTTTTTAAGATAACATTGAGTTCGGAAGAATTAATAGGCTTGCGCAAAAAATATGACGCGCCCAAATTCAAAGAATCTACAGCCAAATCAAATTCTTTGTAACCACTCATCATAACTACAGGTATTTCAGGATATTTCTTTTTAATCCATTCTAGAAGTAATAAACCATCTTTATTTGCATCATCATTTTCATCTAATCTAATATCAAGTAAGATAATTTCTATGTCATTGGAAACTTTATTTCTGGCATCTTCAAGCGATGTTGAGGTAATAACACTAAATTTATTTTCCAGAATAGCCTTGAGAGATTTTAAATATTCTTCAATGTCATCAACTATCAATATCTTTGGTTCCTTGGACATCTAAGCCTCTACTCTGATTTTATATTTTATTTCAATTTTTGGCAATTATAAAAATTTTCGCACATTACACGTTTCTGTAATATATAATAATTTGATTAATTTTTATTGTGATAATCATGATGATAGTGGAAAGGTTTTCCCCCAAGAATAGGCAATAATCTTTCAAGCCGTTGAAATTCCCCAATAGTAGGCGGCAAGTTTTCTATTACCTGTTTAATCTTACTGGATAACTTTGTTTTAGAGGGAATAGTAAACCAAAACCTCCCTTCTACTGGAAAAGTTTCTGGCGTATCTGAAGTAAAAAACAAAAGAGAACAGGTATTTCCGGCAAATTTTTTTACTGTACGGAAACCTTCAGGATTATTAATATCTTCAGGATTAAATGCTTCTGCAATCCATAGTTGTGAAGAAAGCATCTCAGGTCTCATTGTTTCCGGCTGTCCCAGCTTTGCCTTAAAAATATCTGTAATTTGCTCAGAAAAAACAAAGTAAAGATATCTTTCAAGCGAAACATTAAAATCGTCGCTTCCGGTTAAAACTGTTACTTTCATATTAACCATTAGCGCTCCAGTTGACTGTATCAATTACTTTACCTTCAGTATTAATGAGAGTTATCTTAACATTATTCAAGCATTGCTTAAGAATATGTTTTGCTCCTTCAAGTTCTTTCTTTATATAACAATTTTTACCTATAATTCTATCATAGACAGATTGTTCCTTTTTACCTCTCTCTCTAACCTTCATTTTTTCAAGGTCTTCTACTTCTTTATCTGTAGTAAGATTAATATCAAAACACAAATTTCCTTTGTATATAAAATCTATCTTTTTCACACTTGAATGTAAATTGAAATGAGTAGGCTGAAGAGCAATAAAAGAGGCATAATCAACCAGAGATTTATAATTGATAATTTTTTTACCATCCTTTAACAAATCATCTGGTAAATTCAGTTGAGTAAACTCTCCGGATTTAATTTTTTCTAAAACATCCTGGTAAAAAGTTTTTACAAAAATTGCAGCCACGGGATCACTAAGATCTTTTAACAGATTAAATAACTCAGTTTTCATTTTTTTGAACTGATATTCAGCATCATTTTTTATCACCGTTTCTTTCAATTCTTTTTCAGTAACACCCCCAACCCTTATGCTTCTTATATCTATACTATCAATAAATCTAAAGAGAGCAGTTAGTGTTAAAAATCTCTCTTTAGAATCTATTTTCTCCTTTAGTTTATTTTGCAAACTATTACCTACAGTATCATTAAAATTCTCGCACTTATTCTTTAATTCACTAATTCTAAGCCGTTTATTTAAAACTCTTTCAAGAGTAAGAATATTTTTATCATTTTTACCTCTATCAATGAAATACTCTAATGGAATAGATTTTTTATCTTCCATTAATTTTTTATACTCAGTCCAATCAAGAGGGGTGTTGCTTTTGTGATACATTGCAATAAGTGCAATCATTTCTGTGGTTGTTAATTTTTCCAATTCTCGGTTATAGATCATTTCAATAGCTGAAACCTGAGAAAAATCAATAGAATTATGGTCATAATAATCATCTACATCGACTTTATTTGGCTTATTACCACTTATTTCATTGATTCTGAGGTCTTTAATTCTGAAAATCTCCGGATACCTTAAAATAAGTTCTCCTGATAAATATCCATGATTATCTCTAATTAGATGAGGCTCCCCATAATTATCATTTCCCTTATGCCCTATATCATGCAGCCATATAGCCATACAGAAGGCATAAAGTAAATCATCATCTTCTCCAAAAATCCCTTGTTTCGTTTTTTCCTTTATAAGCGGTATCAAGACTTGATTCATATAATTCCAATCATCAAGGGTATGCTTGTAGGAGTGGTCTATCATGTGATAGCATTTATCACCAAAACATAATAGGTTCTTCTTAAATTTCCAATATCTTATATTGCCTATTAAGTTTTTCTTGTATTTATTTTCTTTTAAATATAGAATGATTTTTCCCAATTCCTCAATATAAGTGTAATAGACAAATGGCAGAGAGAAAATTTGATTTTTTAAGATATAATAGTCAGCACCTTCTTTTATTGCATCTTTAATTATACTAAAATCATCACTTACACTTAGAGCAAACGAAGGAACATGCGGAAATTTACTAGTTAAAATCTGCATTATTTCAATACCACTTGGTACATCCTCACCCAAAAAGATATCTACAAGGATACATTCAAAATCCTTATTAATATCTTTTGTAACAATTTCTCCAGAACCATTTTTTTTAACATTTATTGTAAATTCTTTATCTTTTTTAACTTTAGATAACCTTGAATATAAATTATTGAAATTTGAATCATAATAATAAGTCTCTATAATACTTGAACATGATCCTATTATTTCTTCGAGGGTAGTATTTTTTTTAAAAATTTCTTTAAACCTAGTATCTATCTCATTTATATACCGTTTTATATTATTATCAATGATCAAAACATGCTTTATATTACTACCATTTTTATTATTCTTTATTACTTTTATTAATCCAGCAAGTAGATTTGACATCTGGTGCAGAAATCTAGACTGTTCAGCAGTTTCATGTCCTATTGAATATTTTTCCGCCATATCTTCAGTTGTAAAGTATCTGCCAGCGATTTTAATAAAGTAGTATGGGTCCTTCAAATTTTCATTTAACAATAAGTTTTTCTTAATTTTCCTTGTAAGTCTACTGATAGTATCAAATATACTTTTAATATTTTCTAAATTTAGTTTGTATTCGTAATCTTGCTTTGGAATCCACATTAATTCTGGTTTAAAAGGAGCACTCACATACCCGATTCTCTCCGGGAACAATTTATACAAAAATTTCCACTCTGTTATTTTTTTAAGATACTCATCACTATCTTCATAGATTTCTTTCAATCTAAAATCATGCTCTTTGCCTACCACAATCATTAGAGGTAAAGAAAGAATATTTTGACTTATTATTTCTCCTATATTTCCTGTTTCATCATTTACAAGAAATTTAATATCGATATGTTCAATCTCTTCTTCTTTCCAATCCCAAACATATCGAAAATATCTTTTAGTAGATTTTACTACTTCACTAATGTCAATCATATTTTATATTCCTCTTTACTTATAAAGGTTTTCTCTAATTTTATGAAGACAATCATCTAGTGCACAGAACCAGTCGTTAAAAGATTCAATAGGTTTATCTATACTACCAATGGAGAATTGCTTTTCTTTTCCTTCTTCATCAAGCAATTTATGGGACTGAAAGAAATTAAGGATTTCACTAACATTATCGTATTTCTTATTTTGAATTCTGCAATCTAACAGGCACATAAATTGGAAGATTGGAGAATTGGTATCATTTGTGGGCTGTAAGTTCGTAACTAGCCCAGCAAGAGTGAGAAGCGTTTGCTCAAATTTTCCAATTTCTTCTATTTTTTTATTTAATTTCTCTATCTCTTTATATTTCCCTTTAACTTCATGCCATTCTTTTATCAAATCATTATTGACTTTTTCCCGTTTTTCAATCAATTCAAGAACCGATTCTTTACCATTCATAAACTCTTTTACTTCTTTAGAACAATCCACTGGCTTTGCATCCTCACTGCACGGGTCATTTAACTCCGAACCCTGAACCCCAAAATCAAAACCCGTAATCATATATTGCAAAACTGCCAGTTTCTGTCGATAGGATGTGTATGTGGGATTGTTATTTTGGTCTTTTGTTTTATCCTTTTTATCTTCTAGGACATCTTCAAGGTATTTACAAGCAGCATCCTTCCTTCCATCATTATAACATTCTCTTATTCCCTGCAAATCAATATCCAGTGGTAACCAGAGATGAGCAATGCTGTGTTTGAGGAGAGATAACTGTTGGACATGTATTTCTAGTGGGATTCCCCAGAAATTTTTCTGTATGTTCGGTTTATCTATTGCTGTTCTAATACCGCTTAATAGATAGACTATCTGCGTTTTCGTATACCATTGAAGAAACCTATTTTGTTTCCTTAACTCATTTAGAACCGAATCTACTGGCAAATCACGTGTAAATAGGAAACACCAATAATTATTGCTACACTCTTTTATCAATTCCTCACCAGCTATATCGCTAATTCCTATAAATATTCTATCGAATGCAATAAATATGATCTCTTCTTTTCTCCAACTCTCTAACTGGGATTTAATTTTTTCCTTCAAATTTTGCAAATCAGTAGCAGTATCTTGACCGACCTCCACTTTTATTCCAACTTCTTTTTCAAATTTCATTTTAACTTCTTTTTTAATGTTTTCAAATGAATTCATATCGTCTTCAAAGAACGCCAAAATGAGACTAGATCCCTTATGGGAAAAGGAAAACTTAAGCCAATAATAAATAGCCATTTATAACTCCTCTGCAAGACCTTCCAAAATAAAGCCGTTAGTATGGATCATCATATTTCTAAAGGCGATACCGTAGCGATCTCTAAACTCAGAATTCATACCTATTTCTATAAGCTGCTGTGAAGTATCTCTTTTCATTTGGTAAACCTTACCTTTACTAAATGAATATGCGTTAAAATATCGAGGAGCTTTTTTGAAGAAAGTATTCCAATCTTCTTTTGAAGAGTTCACTACCCCTCTTGCATTATTTTCATTTATTGCCTCTTTCTGCAGTAATACCACACAAAACTTTCTTAACTTCACCGCTTTTTCTTTATCTACGAGTTTGATTTTCTCCTCCCTAGCAAACTTGCTAATATAAATCAACCTATTGGTTGGATTATATGCAATCTGTTGATTGTCTAAATTTTCACGTATTTGCTTAAGGTCATCCAAATATATCCACTGGATTAGACTTCCATTAAACTCAATCTCTGTAGAAATAAGTTTAATCTGCTTTATTTTAACATCCTTAATGCCAGGATATACGTCGTTACCATTGAAAATCCTACCAGAGTTTATCCACTTGAAACGGCAAACCTTTTTTAACCTATTAAGCTGTGTATTATTATAAGATGATTCATTATAAAAATTCTTCCAATTTTCATAAAATTCCTTAGGGATTTTTATCCCTTTCCAAAAAGATCCTGGGTTACCAATAGCTATATCATTATCGAAATTGAAGAAGTAATTAAGGTTATTCTTTGCTCTTTTGCTTACATTTTCCCACTCTTCCGGAAGGAAATGAAGTACTTCTATTTTATCTAATACTCCATAGAATAAAATAATTCCACGAGACATATTTTTCTCTAAAAGTAAACCATATAGTGATTCTAAGAATTTCTCCTTTTCACCGTTAAGGCGGATGAGAGGAAATAATGTGGATATATTGACCTTATTCTCTTTGGCTTCTAGTTCAAATTCTTTTTTAAATTTTTCATTACTTATGCACTGAATAAGCTCCTTTAATTTTTCTTCGTCAAAGTGGAATTTCACTATTTCCAGCCCCTTCTTCCTAATTATTTCTGGTACTCTGTCTTTGATCTCTTCCCAAGGTTTAAGTAATCCTATCAGATCAGGATTATATCTGCAGAGTTGGGAAACAAGGACAAATCCTCCTAAACGGGTTAAGAGATTAGAGAAATATCCAGTATAAGGAACAACAATAACTCTCTCCCCGTATTTTGCCCATTTGTAAGCGTCTCCCATTAGAAAAAGGGGTAAAAATGTAAATCCTTCCAGTTCAGGAAGAATAGAATACTTCCTCTTTTTCCTATTTTCTTCTATTTTTTCAAATTCAAATTTAAATCCCCATTGCCTTTCTTTTACACATTCCATTTTTTGGATTACAAAATCAAAATCTATGAAAATAATGTCATATTCATGATAAAAATTCTTTGCAAATTTTGTTATTTTTTCTAATCTTTTCCAGTCATCATATGGTAGGCTTCCATCTTTTATTAGCTCTTCTAATAAACTACAAAAATTCTGATGGTTAGTAATTTCTATTAGCTTTTCTCCTTTTATTTCTCTTAAATCGGAGTAGCTCTCCTCTAATTGGCGCATATCATCGATCATAGCAATCTTTATCTTCCTTAAAGCCATGGTGCCTCCTCTTTTATAGAAAGGGAAACTGTATATTTGTCATCATAATAACTTGTCTTATAATCGAACGCAGCCCTTTTAGCTAACTGCTTGTTGAATTTTATTCCTCCTGATTTCAGCTTTCGAGGTCCACTAGATTTATTTTCGATATCTATAGACTTTATTATATATTTTTCATTTTGGTGAGTTTCACTTTTACATCGTGCGATGACTTTTTCACAATTTTGTGCCTTGTGTTTAAACACATTTAAAAAACTTTCTACTAAAATAAACTCCAACGCCTTAATCTGATATTGTTCTAATGTAACATAGAGTGGGGTTGAGAGTTCGGGAACATTAGATTCAATTTTCCCCTTAACGTCAGGTGAAATCTCATCTTTTATCGACAGGTCAGGGATAATTTTTTCATATTTTTCTTTTCGATTGTTGTTCTCCTCTACCTCTAATGTTAACCCCAATGGAAGGATTTTTTCCCCCTTTCCCCATTGATATGGGCCTTCCCCATCCCATTTTTTATCTCTATTTAAGTCAAGCGCAGCCGTAAGATTATAGATAAATGCGAAAGCATCTACAATCCTTTCGGGTAAATTCACATCTTTTTTTTCGGTTAATTTTTGCTCTTTCTCTATGTCGGCTATTAACCGGAAACTAAGTAATAAATCACCTTGGAACTTGTAAAGAAGAGAAAGCGATCTCCAGCCTACCATTCCTTCTTCGCATAGCTCTTCAATTTTTCTATCCAGCGGTATTCTACGCATGTTAAAAATTGTGTTCTTAGCCAGATGGGAGATAATCTTTGTCATTTCTTGGAGTTCCTTTGCTCGTCCGCTCTCTTCTACTATTTTTCGAATCGCATCACTATTTCTCTTAAAGTCATTAAAGAGTGAAATATTTTTAGGCTTTTCTTCACTTAACGGTTTTGGTAATTCTGCTTCTTCGTATAACATAAACTTCAAAGTTGAAAAATTCTGATCCGGAAGTAAGCTTTCAGTAAAAGATATTTTTATACGATAAGCCACCTTGTTTGCAAATCTTTCTAAAAGTTCCCTATTAAAAGAATTCAATTTCTTCATAACAGGAAGCCGTAAAGCAATCAAGAATCTATTCATAATACTTTCGTTCAATGGAACATACAGTACTTTGTAGTTAGTTGGGCACCATATTTTTTCTTCAATTTTATGAAGTTCTTTGGGATATTTTTTCCCAATTTCTTCTTTGTGGTCTTTGGCTATCTCTTCACTTAGAGGGTTCCCTACCTGTGTAACTCCAGTGACCATAGCGAAACCTGATTGGTAGTACTCAGGCGGATAACCATCATCTCTAAGAATATCAAAAGGAGAGCGAGATAAGTCTTTTTGCAACTTATTCAAAGCTGTTTTCTGCCATGAGCGTGGATGATATTTTATTTGGAATTCATTACCCTTTCTATTTAGGCTTAAGAAAAATCCATCTAAACAATCTTGCAACCTCATAATACTGAGAGATATTATTAAGGTGTGATCAGCAAGCGAGTTAAAGAGCCAGTTAGGATTATATGCTCGATCCTCGTTTTGTAGTATACGGCTTTCTACCGGTTTTAATTTCTTCTGAATTGCTTTATAATTTTCTATTATTTTTAGTATGGAATCATATACTTCCTTAAGTATTTCTTTCAGATCCTTATTTTCAAAGATATTATTACTTTTACACAGTGCGTAGTAATTTATCATTTTCTCTTTTATTTCGAATTTCCCTTCCAATTTAACCGGTTCATCTCCCACCTCAGCTATGAACCACGGGATATTGTCTTTACCGTATTTCTCAATAAGTGCGTTGGGAATTTTTTTTGTCTCTTCTTCTGTCTTAAGTTTATTTATAACTTCTTCTGTGAATAGTTTTTCTAACTTTGTTTTTAAAAATGATTCGAGGACATGGTATCTATTATTGCTATCATTACTAAGCACGATAAGAGGTATCCCCCAAGGACGAAGCTTAGTGGTAGCAAATCTCACCACAAGGGGATGCAAACACTTAAAGAGATTCTCTTCATCATCAACAGCGGTTAAGGACACGAAAATCTCGGAGGCCAACATCTCAGAAATTATTTCGGTCTTAAGGAAGTTAATTATTTCATTTTTCATAACTTTGCTCCTTTTTCCTCAAGACTATCACAAAACTTCCAACCTTAGGATCTAAAAATTTCCCATTCCTTTCAGGCCAGACTCTATATTCTTTACCTACGACCAGGTTAGTCTGGTTTAGATGATCTCTAAATATTTTATAGGAAACCTTATATTCGTATTCATGAATATAACCATAATATGCGACTTGTTTTATAATTCTTATAGCAGTTGATGAAGTACCTACTAATTCAAGATACTTTATAAGTTTTGAATAGAATTCAACTATTGAGTGAGAATAATCTTCTTCATTATTGTAAACAGGTATAAAATGGTCAGCCATCAATACGTAGCCATCCGAGCGTAGATTTCTTTCTACATTCCTCAGAAATATAATTTTCTTACTGTCCTCTATATGATGATAAGCGGACCCGAGTAAAATTAAATGAGCTTTTTCCTCTGCTGTAAAAGTTAGAGCATCTTCTAAAATAAATTCAATATTAGAATGCTCTTTCAATCTTTTCCGTGTAAAATTTATGAATCGTTTATCAACATCTAATAAAATAATTTTATCAACACATATGGCAGATAGAATACTGATAGCGAATAGCCCTGTTCCAGTGCAAAAATCTATTGCTAGAATTTTCTTATCGTCAAATAATTCTTTTACTATTTCTTTAGTCTTAATGTACTGCGCCATTTCATTAACTGTATTTTGCGCCAAATCAAGATACCGTGGATGTGTTTTGTAATCAAGACGCCTCTTAAATAGTAATTTTAAGCCAGCATCTTGGGAGAATCTAATGTTCATTGTATACAATCTCTTTTAATAAAGTTTTTGATATATTCTTGCCGGTAAATATAACTGCAACATTTTTATTCCTAAACATATCTCGATATTTTTCTAATACAGCAAAGACAGTCGCAGAAGCTGGTTCAACAATATGTCCTGTAAGATTTAATACAAGACGAAGTGCATTTCTTATTTCATTTTCGCTTACGAGGAAGATTTTATCAATATAGGATTGTATCATTTCAAAAGGAAGGGAAAAAGTCGATCGAGTAGCAAGTCCATCGGCAATCGTTTCACATGAGTCTATATTTGTGAGTTTACCATTTTTCCACGAAAGATATGTTGCATTGGCCTTTTCAGGCTCCACACCTATTACTTTTGTAGATGCGTTTAACGCATTCCTTACTAAGAGGCAACCTGAAACTAGAGAACCACTCCCAATAGGTACAATTAAATAGTCGATCGAATCTGTGTATTGCATATAAATTTCGAGCGCAACTGTGGCAGCTCCATAAATAATATCAGGGTCATCAGCAGTAGATAAAAAGAACCAATTATTTTCTTCGGACAGCCTCTGTGCGTATTCTTTAGCTTCATCATAATCCTGTCCATATTCGATTAAATTTGCACCATAAGATTTTAATAATTGATTTTTCTCTATAATATTGTTCTTAGGAACAACGACATAAGGCCGAAGATTATAACTTTTAGAAGCGAGGATAACTCCTATTCCAAAATTTCCACGAGTAGCACAAATAATTCCTTCTTTTTTACGAAGAAAAGGAAGGTTTTTCCATATGTAAAATGCAGAACCTCGAATTTTGAAGGCACCACCCCAGTTATAGTCCTCATGCTTTACTAATATCTTAGCGTTAAAATAAGCGGACGCTCTTGGATGCTCTCTCAGGGGTGTAGAAAGTTGCCTTTCTTGAATCAATTTATATGCTTCCAGTATTCGTTTAAATTTCAATTTACTCTTCATAAGCTTTATATTTCCCACCTTTGTAAATCATTAACTGATATCTTGGATTTACAATATCACCATGCTTGTCAAATTCAATTGAACCCGAAGCGCCAACATAATTTTTAAGACTACTTAAAAGGTTAGATATCTTTTCACCGTCATAACCAACTTTCTCAATCGTATATGAGGCTAATTTCACTACATCGTAAGATTTAATGGAATTTATACTAGGATGTTCACCATAACGTTTCCTAAATTTTTCTCGGAATTTAAAATATACTTCTCCCTCGCCTTCGACAGGTAAAATGAACATTACGCCTTCAACTACATCTTTTCCAACATTTAAAAATTCACTTGCACTAAGATTGTCACTCCCAATAATCGGCAAGTTTATTCCTCTTTCTTTTAACTGCTTAATAATAATACCAGCCTCAGGGGCATAAGCAAATAAAAAGATTACTTCAGGATTAGGATCAACCAATTTTCGGATCAAACTTCTAAAGTCTTTGGTACCAGGTTCCACTGCCAACTCTACAACAATCCTCCCCCCTTGAGATTCCAGTTTTTCTTTTGCTGATCTTAAAATACCATTGCCCCAATCGTCATTTGCGAAAAATATAGATACCTTTTTCCATCCTTTCCGAAGACTCCATTGAGTAATAAACCTTCCGGCAAAGAGATCAGAAGGCATAATTCTGAAATAGAATTTCCCTCCATATTTTGAAAGCTCAGGAGACGAAGATAAGGCATCAATGATTACAACTTTTCTGTATATTGCCAAGGGGACAATCGATAGAGCATTCTTGCTCCCTGTAATACCTGTGATTACCTTTACCTTATCTGCCTCAATCAATTTTTTTGCTGCATTTATGGCTAATTTAGGAAGAAACTGGGAATCTTCGTAGATAATTTTCAGAGGTTTATCTTTTATTCCGCCTTTGGCATTGACTTCATCAATTGCAATCTCCATTCCTTTTTTCATCATATTCCCGTAAGATGCGGCCTCTCCGGTTAGAGAAAGTATCGCCCCTATTTTGATAACCCCCGGCTCTTTTTTAGCACAGCATGTGAAACTGAAGAAGCCTATGGTGACAGAAAATATCACCGCTAAGCTCGCTAATCTTAATATGCTCTTTTTTGATGTCATTTTAAATTCTCCTTTTGTTTTTGACTAATTGCTCCTGAAAACAACTTTTATTAAACCATAATACTGCAAAATTTCTTTAAATCAAAAACCTACTGATCTCATACACTTTAAAATTAATCAAATTTATACTCTCCAGCGATACCCTGAGTACGGTATCGCATCAAAATTACAATAATAGCACCATATATCATCTGTCGTACATTTGGTGCAACAGTATCGGGTATATTTAGAAACCGTAGGACCTCTGGCAAAATAACCAGCAATACAGCCCCTATTACCGGTCCTTTCAGATTACCGCTTCCCCCAATTAAAACAATACAAAGGATAAAAATAGACTCATCGATTGTAAAACTTGTGGGATCAATATATGTTACATAACTTGCATACAGGCTGCCGGCTACCGCAGCAATCCCCGCTGCAAATGCAAAGGACCATATTTTAAGATTTGTGGTATTTTTGCCAAGAGCTTTTGCCGAAATCTCGTCTTCTCTAATTGCTTTCAATGCCCGTCCAAAAGGGGATTTACATAGAAGGCAAATAACCATAAAGATTATAGCAACCAATATCGATGTAAGAATAAAATATAAAGTCAGATTACCGAATTCAAAACCAAAAATTGTTGGTTTTGGGATACCGGGTATTCCGTATGGACCTCTTGTAAGTGATACCCAGTTATATAAGACGCTAAAAGTAATGATCTGGAAACCAATTGTAGCTAATACAAAATAATCGCCTTTCAAGCGTAAAGATGGAATTGAAACTATCAAACTCATAACCATTGTTATTAATATAGCAAAAATTAATGCCAAGAAGAAATTGAAACCTATTTTTGTCATTAATAAAGTTGTTATATATGCACCAATGCCGTAAAAAGCGGCATGGGAAAGCGATAGCAGTCCCGTATATCCGACCAGTAAATTTAATGAAGAGGATAAAATAATATAGATTCCGATCATTATCAGAATGTGCAATATATAATTCACGCTTCCTCCAATCTAGTTTTTCTACCCAAAATCCCCTGCGGTCTTAGTAAGAGAAAAATAATAAGCATTATGAAAGTAATAGCATCCTGCCAACGAGCTGATATTTGCCAAACGACAAGGTTTTGTATCAATCCAATTATAAATGCTCCCAAAGCTGCATTCTCAAATTTTTCAGTTCCACTTATTATAACAACAACAGAAGAAGTAAGCACAGCAGAAAACCCTATGTTAGGATCAATTCCCACATCCAAAGCAACCAGATTAGCAGCAACTCCTGCAAAAAGAGAACCTATGCCAAATACATAACTTCTTATCTTACTAACATTCATCCCTATAACTGTAGCTAAAGTTGGATTGTTTGATAGCGCTTCAATTGATTTTCCCAGTTTTGACTTTTTCAGAAATAAAAAGAACATCGAAAATAGTACTAAAAATGCAATAACTTCAAGAATCTGTATCCTTGTTAAAATAACATCAGCAACCTGGTAGGTTTTTTCTATACCGGGACGCAGAACCTTAGTTTCATTACCATAGATCATTGCAATCAGATTGACTAAAAAAATGTAAACTCCGAGTGAACTTATTAAAGAAATAGATAGTGGTGCTCCCTTTTTAAATAGTGGTAAATATACAAATTTTTCAATAGCTATTCCTAAAAATGCTGCTACAACTATCGAAATAACAAAGCTAATGAAAACATTTAATCCCAGAAGAATATTAGCTGTGTATAAAATATATGCACTTGCTGTATAGACAATACCGTGAGCAATATGGAAGACTTTAGCGGTTTTGTAAATAATCCCAAATCCTAAAGCCATAAGTGCATAAATGCACCCTACGACAATTCCATTAGCAACAAACTGAAAAAGCATTTAGTAATTCCCTTCCTTTCAGATTAACTCTTATAATTTCTGTCCAAATAATTCATGTTAAGCAAAAAATATTTTATCAACCATCTTGTCCTTTATGATTTTTTCTGGCACATCACACGCCTCAACTCGCCCCATCCGTAAAAGGTATACTCTATCGCTGATTGATAGTGCTTGTTTGATATTTTGCTCGACAAGAAGTACAGAGAAACCAAAATCATCTCTTATTTCTTTAATTTTTCTTGTTATTTGTTTTACTAAAAGTGGTGCTAAACCAGCAGATGGTTCATCAAGCAGCATAAGCTTTGGTTTTCTAATAAGCGCTATGCACAAGGCGAGCATTTGCTTTTCTCCTCCACTTAATAAACCCGCCCTCCTTTTTCTATATTCATAAAGTTGAGGAAACAACCTGAACATCTCTTTTTTCCATTCCTCAATTTTATAATCTTCACCTGAAGTATAACAGCCCATTTCCAAATTCTCTTCGATGCTGAGATTTGTGAATACCTCTCCCCCTTGAATAAAGTAAGAGATTCCAGACTCCCTATTTTTCATCGGATTATTTTTTGTAATATCTTTGTCTAGAAAAATTATTCTACCTCGACTTGGCTTTAGCAATCCAAATACTACTTTTAAAAATGTTGACTTGCCGGCGCCGTTAGGTCCAATAATAGAGACAATCTCTCCTTTCTTGACTTCAACAGAAACACCATAGAGCACCTTCTTCTTTCCGTAACTTGCTTCTATTCCTTCACTTATTAAAAATCCATCTTCACTCATTTCAGACTCCCAGATATACTTCTTTTAGAACCTCATCATTCATAATTTCATCCGGGAGACCAAAGGAAACAAGTTTACCGCTGTTTAAGAGAATCACCCAATCAGAAATTTCATTTACTACTCGCATGTCATGTTCAATAAGAATGATCGTTCTCCCTTGTCTTGTGAGACTTTTCAAGATGGATAGAATATCTTTTAACATAGCTGGATGGACACCTGATGCCGGTTCATCCAGGAGCATTAAATTTGAATCACCAGCCAGCAATCTAGAAAGAGATAGAAGTTTCTGCTGCCCAAAGGAGAGGTCTTCTGCAAGAGATCCTTCTTTCTCGCTTAGCCCCACGAATTCAATCCACTCTCTGGCCTTGATCAAGTTAGACTCTTCAAAACTTCTCATTTTCTTTCTATTAAATAGCGAAATGAATGGATTTTCACCAGGTTGATCTTCCTTGGCTAATAAAACATTATCAAGAACAGATAATTTATCAAATACTCTCACATCTTGAAATAGCCTGCCTATTCCCATACAGGCAATTTGATATGGAGAATTATGGTTTATCTTTTCCCCTTGATAAAAAATTGCTCCTTTATCTGCTTTAATAAACCCAGATATTATATTAAAAATAGTTGTTTTCCCTGCTCCATTAGGACCAATAAGACTTGTTATCTTTCCCTCAGGAATTGCAATAGAGAGGTTATCTACTGCTTTAAGACCTCCAAAACTCTTATTTACACTTTTAAGTTCAAGAATTTCCATTGATCTATACTCGAGTCTTTATATTAAATATTATGTGAATTTAAATAGCAATATTTATGCCATAAAAAAAAAATACTACTTTTAGAAGAATAACTTCAGTTGCCCTAAATATTTTATTATCTTTCGTAAGTATTATGTTACACATTACTCACATTAAATGTTACAATTATATCTCATTTAAGTGATAATTTCCCTGCTACATGGTTTCTTTATTCATTTTTTTCATAGAGATGGAAGTCTCTAAAAAGGCTTATTTGCAGAAGATCATTGTGTCCTTTGACCAACGTCAACTATTTCTCTTATTGCCTTACGAGTAAATCTTACCATAAGCGTACAATTTGCCACCAAAACCATTGTTTTTGTTTTAAGGCAGATTATGAGGTCGTTTTCAGTTTGACTTCTGAAAATTCAAACAAATAGTTCGTGCGGCCCGACCCCAGAGGACAGAGGACGAAGGAAGGGCCAAAGATCCAAAGGGATTCAGCCCGACCCTAAAGCATAAAGCATGAAAAATAGGATGTGTCCCTATTTATTTATTCTAACTGCTTTGAACCCCGAAATTCCAGAAGTTAGGTAGTACATTTACAGGCAATGCAACATGCTTAATATAAATAAGTTACAATGTGTTTTGAAAATTAATGGCGAAACTTAGGTCAGTAAAGGAATTGACAATGGCGAAGCAATGGAGAGAAAATCAGTTAAGGGATGATGCATGAAGCAAGAAAAAATGCGAGTCAACCTACAAAACCAACTGCACACGAACGTGCAGAGAAAAACGATATTAAGGAATATTATATTAATGAAGCGTATATTGCAACAAGTTTGTTGTTTGACCTGTTATTATCAACAATGCTAAGAAAGTTTTCACATCGAAGGCCAAAGACCCGGAATACAGCCATAAATATAGGAGGTGATGCATATGAAATGGCTACAGGTTGTTTGTTTAATAATTACTGTTATTGGGATCTGGATCGGCATAAAAACCTCGCGACCATATACTAAACAGTTTATTTTTAAGATGGGCAGTTTTGAGAAGGAGTTTTCAGGAAAATTCTCTCGTCGACGGATTCTTTTGTCACATCTTAGTGACGCGTTCATCTTAATAGGGACCATAGGCCAGCTAATAAGCATTTTCTGATCTAGTTAAGGGATAAGAAACTTCTTTTAGCGAGTAATGTCCGATTTTGAGTCATTGTCTCGATTTTACCATCCTTCCATCGTTAAAGAAGGGTTCGAACCTAAAAAACTAGTTGACGTTGGTCAATTCTTTGAATATTTATAACTTATGGTCATAAAATAGGCCAATGATTGATTTTTTATAACTTAAAGTCATAAAATAGGCCAATTATTGATTTTTAATAACTAATAGTTATAAAAACAGACGATTCTTTACTTTCCGCTGACTTGAAGTCATAAAAACAGCCAATTCTTGACTTTTCAATGACTTAGGGTTATAAAAAATATCTCACATTCAAATTAAATGTATAAAATGCAGCAAATCAACATGCAGCAAATCAAATAAAGTATATAAATTCACCCTCCTCTTCATCTCTAAAGGCGATTGACTTATTTATAATGTAGAGATATTATTTTATCTAATATTTATATTTAATGGGATCATAGATGATTGGGAAAAACATGATTTGGAGAAAGAGAAGTCTCCTTTCATCTTCATCTCAAGATAATAAAATATTATAAGATTAATTCAAAAACTACACAAATGAAGCTTTATGTAGGTGTAACAGATAACAACTGGTACGATTTTCTTTCAAACTACCAGCCTCTAAGCCACCAACCTCTCGATGAAGTAAACTTCTGGCAGCCGTCTGCAAGCGGTCTCTTACGATCACTGGAACAGGGCGGTTTGTTCCTTTTTAAACTACACAGCCCAAGGAATTACATCGCAGGCGGAGGAATTTTTGCATCTGCCACAACTCTTCCTATCAGCTTAGCCTGGGATGCTTTCGGTATAAAGAATGGAGCCCCAACTTATGAAGAAATGAGAAGGCGGATTGTGAAATACCGGGGAGGCCAGGATAATCGCTTTGAGGATTTTCCCATAGGCTGCCTTCTTCTGACTCAGCCTTTTTTCTTTAAGGAGCCTCGATGGTTTCAACCTCCGGAATGGTCGGCAAATATTGTAAGAGGAAAGAGTTATGATGTATCGAGCGAAGCAGGAAAGTTCATTTTAAAGAAGCTAGAATACAGACTTGCCGAAAAGCACAATATGTTTATGGATGAAGAGGGGAGAGGCATTGTTGAAAATCAATTAAGATATGGAAAAGGAACTCTTGTTAAGCCAAGGTTAGGCCAGGGTTCTTTCAGGGTTATGGTTACCGATGCATATAATCGTGCCTGTGCGATCACACATGAAAGGGCGCTTCCGGTCCTGGAAGCTGCGCATATTAAATCCTATACTGATGGAGGACCTCATGCTGTGAAGAACGGCCTGCTTATCCGCAGTGATATGCACAGGCTGTTTGATAAAGGATACATGACAATAACTCCGCAGCACCAGATCGAAGTGAGCCGACGCATTAGGGAGGAATTCCATAACGGTGAATACTATTTTACTTTTCACGGCAAGGGAGTCAATCTGCCTTCAAATAGGCTGGACTACCCCTCTCAGGAATTCCTCACCTGGCATAATGAGAATATGTTTAGGAGGTAAAATAATAAAGTGCAAATTTGGGGAACTTTAAAATTAGTATATTAAACTTTAATTACAACCTAACTTAAACATTAAAAGGGATTTGTTCATCTTTTAAATACTTTTTAAAAATATTTATAAATTCTAAAAAAGAAGAAGGCATTAAAGATAGATCTTTTGTAATTGTCGTGTAAATTACATATGGGACTTTCAAATAACGCCAATCAACACCGGTTAGCTTTGTTGCATCTTCACACCATCTTCCTGCTCTGTCATCTTTTAGTGGAACGTCTTCTTGCTCCCAGCCTTTTGTCTCAATCAACCAAATAGTAATTTTTTCGCTTGTCTTCTGTTCCGCCACAAAATCCGGATAGTAATATGCAATGGCACCCTTATGATTGATGTATTCAATCGAAAACTTTGTATAGGTCTCTGCCAGTTTTACAAATTTGCTGATATCAAGAGCGTTATCTAAAAATTGCGCAAAGTGTATCTCAAAACCATTAAAGCATGGAGTAATGTTGAAGATGGTCTTATCCAACTCAACCCACAACCGTTTCCAGTAAAATCCATCCAATTCGGATAAACGTAGCGGATCGCTCTTCATTTTTACCGTTATTTTCCTAATACTCTTATCACCAATCGCCTTAGCCATGGTTTTAATGATTTCTGCCGTGTTCCGGGAATCTGTTAATAATCTTTTGATCTTATTATTGTCCAGATCTACTTCTTGACCGAAAAACACATTTTTTAAATACTTTCGCAATATCGGATAAACCACTGCAAAGTACCCATCTATTCGCGCCTCTTTGCAAATACGATTGGTTAAATTTATTAATATTTCATTGATTTCAGGAACGGCTTCATCAATTGTTACCTTCTTTTGAGCAACGGTTTTTTGTGTAACCGTTTCAACCAATTCTACCTTGTTTATCACTCCTTCGGTTACTTTCAAACCTCTTGGATTAGTAGGCAAATCATCAACAAATGAAGAATTGAGACCCTTTGCCTGACGGGTGTAGGACGGTGTTAGCAGTGGAATTTCAATGTCGAATTCGGCTTTGGCTTTATGCGGGAAAACATATGGTCCCATGTCCGGTGTTTGACGGGTGTAACCAACGCCGACTCCTTCTACCTCCAGTTGTTTTACAAATTCCTCAAATTTTTTTGTTCCTATGATCTCTACAATCTGAATATAATAGGGACCCACCTCTTTCATCAAGCGAAGCCCCCGACCGACAGCTTGTTCCGGAAGAATATTGGCTTTTGCAGTGAATGGTCGTAAGCCTAAAATGATGGAAACTCCTCTTACATCCCATCCCTCACGCAGCATCATGACACTCACAATAGCCCTTATTTTGTTCTCCGGTTTGTCAATTAATCGTGCTGCTTCTCTGGCTTTTTCCAGATCGCGTTTCTGAATTTCACCTTTTTTATCAGTGTGAATTAAAAGGAGTTGGCCGTCTCCTTTAAATTCTGCTTTTGTTTTCAGTGACGCATGAATATCGTCTGCATCCCGTGTGTTTTCTGCCATGATGAAAAGCACCGGTTTCTTTTTAACTTTTCCATATGCTTTATGGTGATCTTTCCAGCGGGAAATGGCAATACTGATCCATTCAGCATAAGCAACACTGGCGCTGTCATATTTCTCCGGATCGGCCTTGTCTGTCTGGTGAACAATCAAAGGTGCCTTTACTATGCGGTCTTCAATAGCCTGCGCCAGTGGGTAATCACAAATAATCCACGGGAAAAAGGTGCCGTTCTGATCCTTAGGCGTAGCGGTAAAATCAAGTTGCAAAGATAATCCCTTGCTGCCCTTTTCTTTCAAATGATTATGCAGACGTAAGATGACCTGCATCCACTCCAGGTCTTCGTCATGGACATGATGTGCTTCGTCATTGATAATCAAGAGATCATCATGCGCTTTGACCCTGTCCAGCAAATCCTTTTCCCAGGAGCCGGTGGCCTCTTTTGGTTTGGGCCCCAGCAGGCGGGTTACCGGATCATTACCACCAGTGTTGTTCCTTGGTTCATACAATTGATGAATATTGGTAAGATAAATCGTTCCTTCTGTGGAAGTCTTTCGGCTTTCACCCCGCAGGATACATGTCATCTGCCAGTCATGTTTCCATTCGTTCGGGATTAAGTCCCATTCCTGGAATATCTTACCGCTCTCAAAATCGTCTTTTAAACGTTCAAAGACAATAACATTTGGCGCGATAATCAGAAACAATTTGCTTAACTTTGAATCCGGTTCAAATTTTTTATGGAAATAAGACCAGACAACTGCCATTGCTATGACCAGCGTTTTACCCGCGCCGGTTGCCATCTTAATCGCATAGCGGTAATGATCCGGGGCTGGAATCTCCTGATGAGCAATCAGCCCTGTTTCAGGCACAACCCGGGTGAGGATACGTTTTTCGCGAGTGGTTTCTTCGATTTTCTTGCGTGTGGTGAATAGATCATCTCCGTATGCCAACGGGTCCATGTATGAAAAAATTAAATCTGCAGCCTCCCGCTTCTTAACAATTTCATACAGGCAAATGATAGTCTCTATTGCTTCCCTCTGAGCAAAATAGTAACTGAAAGGTTCTCCATCAGGAAAAAAATGGGTTTCATCAAACCACCATTCCATTAACCTTTTGGAAGTACCGGAAATACCTTGCGGACGTTCATAGCCGTTTTTCCGCCATTTATCCACCGCTTCACGGATTTGATTAACCAACAGGGTCTTGCTGGGGCGTCTTTCATCTTTTTCAATGTAGTCACCTTTACCATCAGGCAGTAAATGTTTGGCTGGAATGGAATACGGATCTCTTCCCATTACTTCCGGAAGGCGTTGATCCAGGTGGATGATGGTTTCTTTTTGAGTTCTTTTCGCTTTGCGTTTTCGTGCCATTATGATTTTACCTCAATGACATGGGTAGTATCATTACCAAAGATATCAATCACCTTAACCATTATTTTATGATAACCGCTGTTTTTATATTTATGCGCATCGGATGTTAATTCTAATTTTTGTTCCTTGCGGGTGCGGTAGGACTGCCACATATTGTGAAACGTATCCTCGTTCCAGTCCCAATCCACAGACCAGTAGTCAATATAATCCGACCATTTCTTTATCTTGTCTTTTACTTCCTGCGGGATTAAATCCAGATTTGGGATGGCAAAGTCTCTGAGTTCAATTTTAAAAGTGCCGGATTTTGGTTGAGTGGCTTCCACTTCCAGATAGGCCAATTCATAAAATGTAACATCGCCTTTTTCTGCGGCTCTGGGATCCATCACATCTCTGGGAATGGAAAGAAGGCGAAGATGGATGCCGCTCTCTTTTGCAGTTTTTTCCACCACATCGTGCAAGCCCATCTCCCATTCCCAGCCAAGGATATCCAGTGCCTTCTGACCGGCCTGTTTTACCTCATCCATGGCTTCCTTAATTTCAGTAAGCGTAACCGGCGCATCCACGGCGCCCACATGCACAAAATGTCTTCCTTTCTTGCCGTGAATATGCAGCATGCCTGTTAAGGGTTCAGCATTGTAGAGCTTGAGAATGAACTGGATGTATTCATAAATGGGTAACTGCTCATTGCTACGTTTTTTGAAGGTAATGCCCTGCCAGTATTGCCGTTCATATTTGCCGAGATTCTGAACTATGAATGGTTTGCAATTGTCTATGCCCAACAGACGCTTGCGGGTGGTATGAATGGCATACCTGCCCAGATCTGCCATAATCCAGCGCCTGCCCAACTTTTCCGCCACAGCGCCCGTGGTACCGGAACCGCAGAAAAAGTCGGCAACTAAATCGCCTTCGTTAGAGGAGGCTTTGATAAATTTTTCTAATAATTTTTCAGGTTTTTGCGTAGCATAACCAGTTCTATTTGCTGATGCTCTATTTTCAAAGTCGATATTTGAGAACCAATCCCTTGGTAGAACCCCTGGTTTTTCATCTAGATAATCTCTATATGTCCATTCTGGGTGTTCTTTTTCAATTTCAGGTTTCAATTGCTGTTTTCCTACATAATGACCGCCTTTACCTCTTATTTGATACTTCCTTCCGTCTTTATCTCTCAGGGTGTATTTCAAGATACTTAATTCTGAATATTCTTCTGTAATATCATAACAATTAAATGCTCTTGAATCATTATTAGAATTCTTTGCATAAAACAATATTGTATCATGTTTTCTATTATAAAATTTTTTGCTAATTTCTCTTTCAGAATAACACCAAATAATTTCATTTAAAAAGTTATCCTTTCCAAAAATTTCATCGGTGATTTCTTTGATATAATGAACCACACGAAAATCTAAATGTATATATAAGCTTCCTTTTTCACTTAATAAATCTCTAATTAATACAATTCTGTCATGCATCATCTGCAAATATGAATCTAATCCGAATCCCCAGGTATCTCTATATGCTTTATCTTCAATAGCCGATGGTTCTTTTGTCCATTCGGCATCGCCCAATGTCATCTTCACGCTAAAATCCGCGCCGGTGGCAAATGGCGGGTCTATATAGATCAAATCAATCTTCCCGGCAAATTCTTCTAACAATGACGCCATAATATATTTATTATCGCCCCAGATCAGGCGATTATACCAGTTGCCACCGTTCGGCTTTTTGAATAGACTATAGCCTTTAATTTTCTCCCGCTCACGGGTTGCCCGGCTTTCATTTATGGTTTCAATGGTCTGAAAGGGCAAAACCACCCGGTCCACTTCGGTCTTTTTGCCTTTCCAGTAGAGTCCGGTGGGTAGGTCTTCAAATTTTTTTTCTGCCATAGCTTCTCCTAATATCTTAACTAATACCCTTGTCCTGATCTTTTCATTTTGTTTCCTTTGGAGGCCAAAATACGCCGGCAATAATCCAAGTCTTATACTTAAGGACGGTACCTACAAAAAAATATGGATCCCTGTTTGCGTCACACATATCGAGGAGCTTCTTGCGTACACTTTGTGCCGCTTTCTCTTTCTCCTTCAAGCGTTGTACTTCTTTCCGATAAAGCTCGCCTACTTCCCAATCTTCAATCATCATCTTGTGCCCCCGGCAACATGGCCCGTTACATATAAAATGGTACTTAAACTTAAATGGTATTTTCTCCAATGCTTTTCGCTGGGGACCAAATAATCTTAGCTGATTTATATCTGCTTTCCATTTATTTTTCCATTCTTCAGCATCATACTCGTAGGTCACATCCAACACCTCTTTTGGTTTTACTAACCCAAGGCTGGTATTATCCTTTTTTTGCATTTCCCATAGATATTCTATAGAGCAGGCAGAGTGTCGTAATACAACAGCCTTCCGCTCAGCCCAGCCATTTTTTGTGCCTAACGGTTTTCCTAAAATCTTAATAGTTTGAACATTAGGACGAAAGCTCTCCTTGCGATTATCTTTATCATTTTTCTCAACTTCTACTTCTATCCATTGATATTTTTTATACCATTGGTAAATTGGACGGTATCGATAGTCTATGGGATAAAGACGGATAAATGTCCCGTCTTCAAGCATCCCAGCCGTACAGACAAGTTCCAAATAAGTTTTGGACGGCAAAGGATACGTTTTGACGGTAATAAGAATCCTTTTCCTTTCAATCATTACAAACCTCCAAATGATGAATCGGTAGAGCTGTCATTGTTGCTAACTTTTTTGCCAAACGACCACGGTGGCAACAACGCACATCTGCTTCAAAACATAACAAAGCAGTCGATTTCTGTTCAATCAATTTTGCTACTTTGAATAAATAATCTTTCTTATAAGGAAGCACTTCTATTTCATAAAAATCCAAAAGCCTTTGGTATGAAGCAAAGTCATGAAGATTGGAACGCTCCTTAGAAGGTATACCAAGTTCAGGAATGTGAAAATAATTGATTCCAACCTTTTCGCATAGATTATATAGAGTTTTTTTGGAAAAACCGAAACGTCTAGAAAAAGGATTATTTCGCACATCGATTAGGTTAAAAATACCCTTTTGGATTAGAGTTTTTAAAAGGGAATCAACGCTCGTACCTTCATAGCCAATGGTATAAATATAAGTAGGAGCAATAAAACGCTTCTGATGTTTGCCACTCCTTTTGCTTAGAACAGTATAATTAGGGTACTTCTTGTAAATATCATCCACAAGCATTTTATCTGTCCAGTAACGATATTGCAAAATAAGTGAACGTATTTCGTCCTGTAAAAATCCAGTAATTCTACTATATAATTCCTTTGACTTCTTCTTTTTATCCTCAGATATCGAAATTGTATTTCCTGTAAGCATGCCTACTCTAATCATTGTAAAAATATCACGATCTGCAATAAAAGAATATGGGCCATATTTATACGGAAAAAAATCATAATAAGCGAATACTTTTTCAATTGAAGTTTTTTGACGAATGAGAAATAAAATTTTCATCAAACGTGTTCGACTCATCGAACGTCCATTCTCTAAAAGGACGCCTAAAACAACGGATGGAGCTATTCTACTCATCTATACTCTCTATTACTTGTTTCTAATTTAAATATCCTGTTTGTCTATAACTAAAAAATTCATTCCTTCCACATCACCTAATGTCATCTTCACACTAAAATCCGCACCGGCGGCAAACGGCGGATCGATATAAATCAGATCAATCTTTCCGGCAAATTCTTCTAACAACGACGCCATAATATATTTATTATCGCCCCAGATCAGGCAATTATACCAGTTGCCACCGTTCGGTTTTTTGAATAGACTATAGCCTTTAATTTTCTCCCGCTCACGGGTTGCCCGGCTTTCATTTATGGTTTCAATGGTCTGAAAGGGCAAAACCACCCGGTCCACTTCGGTCTTTTTTCCTTTCCAGTAAAGTCCAGTAAGCAGGTCCGCCGTCATTTTGGCGGGCAGGTCTTTAAATTTTTCTTCTGACATAATTTCTCCTAATTTTTAGACAGAATAACGTTTCGAACGTATCTTAAGTCCAGCCATAAGGCTGGATCTGAGCAAAGGTACAAGGCACCGTAGATAGATACGCTCTGTTATACGATGTAGTCATTTTGTATTTTTTGCTCTGTTTCTTTTAATTTTTTTGCCCTTAACTCTTTGTTTTTTAATTCGCATTGCCAAATAACAATGATTTTCCAACCGAGCTTTTCCAACTCTCGTTGATTTTTCTTATCTCTTTCAATGTTGGAATTAATTTTACTTTCCCAAAATTCCTTGTTTGTTTTAGGTAGGTTTCCTGCTTTGCAATGATGTCCATGCCAAAAACATCCTTGAATAAAAATGACGGTTTTATATTTCGGTAAAACGATATCGGGTTTTCCAGGTAAACGGTTATCATTTTTTCTGTATCTGAATCTTTTGCTGAAAAGATATTTTCTGACAAGTATTTCGGGTTTTGTTTCTTTTCCAGAAATTTTGGACATTATTTCGCTACGCTTCTTTGTTCTAAAAATATCAGTCATTTTTTTCAACATCTTCTAATCGCCGATAGAGATGGGACAATAAACTTAAAGCATCCAAGCAATCTTTATCTGAAAATAAGCCAGATACTCTTAGATCTTGTATTTCTTCGTGAGAAACAGGATTTCTACACCCTGAAACAATTCCCATTGAAAGAAATTTTTGTCCATCTTCAATATCATCTGTTGTTTTTGCTTGAAAATCACTACTATCTGGTTTTTTGTATTTTTTAGTAACAGATAATTTCTGTTTATTTTTTCCAAAAACTTCTCCCATCATACTGGCATCACTACTATTGTTGCTTCCTGATATATTCCTGACAGCAATTATATATCTCTTGGCAGCTTCTGAAAATGCCCTATAATAGTCCTCTTTTTTATAGTCGTTTTTAGAGGCATCTCGTATTTCGGAATGCAAATGTCTCCAGTGATAGTATGGATATTCGGGAATTAAATCATGAAGTGTTCCTACAACTTCGCTTTGTTTTCTTTGGGGTAATTCGGACTCCTCAATAACCGGGGTAATGATATTTTCAACTTTACCTCTTACTTCGGATGGTAATTTTTCATACCAATCCCCCAAGTTAATTTGAGTTTTCTTATTGATTTCTTCGGTTCTTTTCTCTTTTCTTTTTTCTCTCCATTCGTTCTGAATTTGAGCCAAGCACTTCCTGATAAATTCTTTTAATTCGGCTGTTTTCTCATAATCCCAATTAACAGACTGCCTATTGGTTGAAATAACATCCTCGTCCCAATTGTCAACAAAATCCACATCCAGCCACCCTGTCACATAAGAAAAGAAATGACTGGATTGAGAACTGCCGAAAAATTCTGGCATATTGATCATCCTACCGTTGGCGAATAAAGTAATACCTCGCATTCCCGGTTTGAGAGGTTTTTCGGTGGTAATGACCTTACCCGCTATTTGGGACTTATTTTTATATTCCAAACTTATTCCATTTGAAAACTCGGGAAATTTCCATTCGAATTCGGATTCAATCTCTCCATATTTCGATTTATTATCTATTTCAGCTTTCCTTTTATTATTAAAATAAATTATAACTTTAAAATGTTCGTCTGGAAAATCAAAAAGTTTTGCAAGACTGTTTGCTAACGACACTGCTGAAAATTTTGTTTTTCTTTTCAAATTTAGCAATGTAATACTCGTTCCGTGTTCATATGTTCCACAATTTTCATCTTCGTATTTCGGTTTATAGTCTTCTCCCGAAGGCGTGCCAATTAAATCATTCCAATCCAAAGTAAAAATTATTTTTTTACCTACACCTTTTTTAGTAGTGGTTATCTCGATTGTATCACCTATACCAAAAAAGGCTAATTTACCCAATCCTTTCTTACCCGTAGCAATTCTACCGCATGTTGTTTCTTTCCCTTCCTCTTCTCGCCTGTTTCTTCCGATTCTTAAAAAATGTGTATTTATTTCTTCAAACGTCATTCCGACTCCCGTATCCTCCACAATAATTTTCTTCTCGTCATTATCATATAGTTTGATATGAACCTCAGGTGAACACGCATCATAAGTATTGGCTACCAATTCGGCAATTGCGGTAGGTAAACTGGAATACATATTTATTCCCAGATGTTGTATGGTGTTAGGATCGAAACTCATTTTTAATTCTTCCATGTTATCACCTCATCTTGAATTTAATTTTTTTATTATTGCTTCTCCTATCCTTTTTGCATATTCGGGTGGCACGGCATTACCGATCATTCTCCCCGTTACCACTATGCTTTTTGTATAAAATACATAATTTTTCGGAAAAGTTTGCAAAGTAGCCCCTTCTCTAAGTGATATAGCTCTATCTTCTTCCGGATGTCCGAAACGTCCGTTCGAGATACTGAAAAATTTTGTGGTAATTGTGGGGGCCGGTTTATCCCATGACATTCTTCCGTAATTGTCTTTAAAACCATTGCCGTTATAACGGTCTCTTTTCAGGTTGCTGTCATTTGCCCAATCCAGCCAAGAACCCCCGTTTTTCGATGTTTTTTCCAGTCTTTTAATATTTTTCTCACTTAAACTGGACACCGTGTGATTAAATTCGGAAACATCTCTGAAACCGGCATTTACTCTGGGAAAGTTATTATGCACCCCTATAAAATCTTTTACGACAGGTCTATTATTTTTGTCGGGCTCGGGGAAAATGGGATCTTCCGTCACTCTTGAAGCGATTAAAGAAAATCGTTTTCTCGTTTGGGGAATCCCATATTCATTTAAATTCACAATCTTGTACCGTACTTTGTAACCCCTACTTTCCAAATCGGAAATAAAATCTTGCAAACCACTTTCTTCTTCCTTCCTAAGTATTCCCGGAACATTTTCCACAACTACGAATCCCGGATTAAAATATTTGACGAAACGACGGAATTCTGCTAATAGATTTTTTGATTTCTCCGATTTCGTTTTATCGGTTCTGACGAACGACCAATATTGGCAAGGATTGCAACCTATCAAAATCAAATCATCATCATTTCTTTTCAGATTGATATTTTCTTTAAGTTCCTTCTCCTCCAGTTTAAATACGTCGGCTAAAATAAATTTTGAGCTGGGATTGTTCTTTTCATAGGTTTCTTTGCAACTGACATCAATATCTATTCCGGCAATTACATTAATTCCTGCCTCTCTCATCCCATAGGTCATTCCTCCACCAGAGCAAAAAAAATCGACTGCTTTTATAGTTTTTTTTCTTTTCATTGATATTCTCCACTACAACATGAGCATTTCATATAACAGCTAATATCCCCCTTTTCTCTTATTTCCATTTTGTGTTCCCCAAAATTCAAAAGTAACCAATATTAACTATATACGACAGTAGCATAATAGTAAATCCTGTCAAAAATTCCCCTATTCCAAATACCCGGTTTTCCGGTAACTGAAATATTCATCCCCGGCAATAACCAGATGATCCTGCAAACTGATACCTACCGTTTGTAGCGCACTTTTAATCTGCCCGGTAATCTTATCATCATTATCCGATGGTTCCGCCACCCCACCGGGATGGTTATGAGCAATAATCACACTAATGGCGCGATATTTCAAGGCACTTTCCACAATCTTGCGCGGGAAAGCCACCGCTTCCGCCACGGTGCCTTCGCTCAAATTCTCCGCATGTATCCGTCTGTTCTGGCTGTCCAGATATACTGCCCGCATAACTTCATTTTTCTTGTTGCCAATTGTGGCTTTAAAGTATTCAAACAACTGGGCTGTTTGAGTGAACTGTATTTCCTCATTTTTGGCTCGTTCTTCGAAAATAAAACCAAGCGTATCATTCAACAGCTTCAGATAAACCACTGTCCGTTCACCAACCCACTTTATTTCCTGCAATTCTTCTTTTTCGGCGCTGAATACACCGGCAAGTGTTTTGAATTTTTTAAGCAAATCTTTGGCAATCGGTTTGGTATCACGATTAGGGAAAACATAAGTCAACAACAATTCTAGCACCTCGTAATCGTGAAAGCCATTCAATCCTGACTTGATAAACCGCTCCCGCAAGCGTTTATGATGACCGATGTAAGGATTGTTTCTTATTGCTTCTGCGGACAAAATTTTCTCCAATCGCATTTACTGCAAACTTTTTTGTTTTTTGGATTGCGCCTAAACCGCCGGGTAATTATTCCTTTGATAGTATCCGATATGGTTTTGCGGGTCAATTCTAACTGCTTTTGTGTGGTTAACACTTCGATCCGTGCCTGCTTTTCAGAATCGAGAAAGTGAACATAAGCTTTGTTTACTTCAAGATTAAGCGCCTCTCTGGCGGCAATGGTATAGAGTTGTACCTGCAAAGTTAATTCTTCATCCATCCGCTTTTCATTGCCGGTTTTAAAATCCACCACTTCCAGAATACTTTCATCTACACTTTCTCTTTTTAGCAAGTCAATACTGCCGGAAATAAGCGCATCATCCATGTCCATTTCAAAATTACGCTCCGTATTTAGGGAAAGGGTAAAATCTTCCCACCACATTCCAATGTATCTTAACACACTCCGCAAGGCGCTCCGTTTTAAGGTGTCCTGCTGGCTTTCTGCCGCGAAGCGTAGGTAGAATTGTTGCTTCAGTATTTCAGCGGCTTCTTCATCGGTGGGCACTTTGCCTGTTTCCTGGGCAACTTTATGCAGGATATTTAATATATTATGCACCTGTTTTCCATATCCCAGCGCCTGTACAAGGATAGGGTTGAAACCATAAATATAGCGCATTTTATAATCATATTCACACCGCAAATAATCGCTCATTTCAGAATAATTTGTAGGAAAGCGGTAATCTTCGTTTGACGGTTGTGGTTTTAGTTTCTTTCTTTTTGAAGGGTCTTTGACTAGCTTGTCGATAAAATAGTTCCCGTTTAATTCATTCAGGAATTGGCTGGGCTTTTTCTTACGTTTGTGTGGGCCTGGATCCACACAAGATGTTATATAGAGATACTTTTTCGCACGTGTCATACCGACATAAAACAACCTTCTCTCGTCTTCTATGCTTCCCTGATAACGAACAAAATTAAACTTGCTTGCATCTAAAAATCCAGGATGTGTATGCCGGAAAGATTTTTCCACGCTGTAAGGCATAAACACCACAGGAAAACCCAGCCCCTTTGTGCCGTGAAGCGTCATCACCTGCACGGCGTTAATATAAAGCGTTCTGTCATCTCCGCTACCAGCGTCATAGGCGTTTTGGGCATAATTTCTGATAAACCAGCAGAAGCGCTTGATATCACGAGGAGTGCAATAAGTTCGTATACTCTCATAATCTGAAATTGCCTGGCTTAACCGTCCAAGATTGTATAAAGCCACTTCATTTTTATCGTCGTGAATATCATATCTGCCAACACCGAGGATTGCCAAAATTTCACCATAGATACCCTGCAGAGAAATGTGCCCAGAAACGGATTCTTTTAGCTCTTGTAATTGTCTTTCAAATGCTCTTTTATTTGATAATGAAAAAGCTGATTTTGCCGATGAGTAAATAGAGTCTTCGTTGGGTACGAATCCAGTTCCTGATTGCCCGTCCCATATCTTTTCAAAATCACCAAGGTAGGAAAAAATATTAAAGATAATATCCACTTCATTCGCTTCAAATAGGCCTCCGATATTGGTAACGGCGTAAAGAATACCGGCTTTGTTCAATGCATTTAAATAAGGTTGCGCTCCGTATTTTACAGAACGGAATAAAAGGGCAATGTCAGAATAAGCCAAACCACGTTTTGACCCATCAATGTTTGTCCATTCAGTCCCGATCAAATTTTTGATGCGATCAACGATAAAATCTATTTCCTCGATTTGGCACTTAAATTCTATTTTATATAAATCTCCTTCCTGTGATTTTTTTCCGCATGGCTTCATAGATTTTTTAAGACGATTCGGATTGTTGTTTCTTATTAATTTATCGGCAGTGTTAATTATTCCATCTGTTGAACGGTAATTAACAGGTAGCCGATAAGTATAAACATCTGAGTACCTCTTTTTAAAGTTGATAATATTTTCAACTGTAGAACCCCGCCATTGATAAATGGATTGGTCGTCATCGCCTACTACGCATATATTATTTTTCTTGCCTGACATTAGTTTTACCAGTCTTTCCTGTATCAGATTTACATCTTGGTATTCATCGACAGTAATGTAGGTATATCGTTTCTGGACTTCTGACAGAATATTATCATCGTTCTCCAGAAATCCCACTGCAAGAGCCATCATGCTGCTGAAATCCAAAAACCGCTTTTCGTGGAGTTTTTCGTTATACAAGTGATAAGCTCTTACGAATGCTTCTGCATTAGATACATCTTCGGGCTTTAGCATTTCCTCCCGCACAATATCAACACAACGAATAAAGGCATTGATAATCCATGCCTGTTTAGTCGAACCATATGGTTTTCTCATTCCAGTTGATACCAACCAATCTTCCAAGTCATGCATGCCAAGATCAGAGCGAATCGAACTTACAAACGAAAATTGTTTGCCTTCATCCAACACATCAAAACCTCTATATTTAGGGATAAACTCTTTCAATAGTTCATAACAAAAACTATGGATTGTTCCCACATATATATCACCAACATCTGGTTGATGTCCTATTAAATCTCTAATCTTACTTCTTATTCTAAACTTTAATTCTTCGGCTGCCTTTTCTGTAAAAGTAAATGCAACAATATTTTCTGATTTTGCTATTTTTTCGGCGATAATATAGGCAATTCGGTGGGAAATAAATTCCGTTTTCCCGGAACCTGCACATGCGATTATTTGAAGGTTCTTTTTAATTAAAGCTGGGTTGCTTTTTAGTTCGCTTAATATTTCACTATTAATCATAGTGCTTAATTAATTAATAATTTTATGCTTAGTATAAAAAATTTACAAGAAGTTGGTTTTTTATGCTTGACAAAATATAGTCCCCTTATTTCCCAATTTCAATCTCCTTATGTTCACAAACAAATATTTTATAGTGAAAGTTTTCTGGTAGTCAAAGAAAAATTGCTGGAAGGAGAGAAATCAAAAGGAAAGTTATGAAAAAGCTACAAAAGATATAAACTGCTATTGCAATTGTTAAATAAACAATTTGCATTCTCTAAAGATAATCTCCTTGCCTTTTGCATCTCCTCATCAGCTCAAGTTCTATATATAAAGTAAAGTCTCTAAAAATAGGGAAAAACTGAAATGGTCTAAGTGTCAAAAACAAATCTGAGTCTTTTTTAAGGCGCATGTCCTTTAACATGCTACAGCTATGCTAGAGAACTTTGTAAGGAATAGGATTTAAGAATAGAATATACAAAAGGTGGCAGGTGATTCATTATCACAATTTACAGCGAGGCAAAATGGACATGAATGGAAAACTATTAAAGATAAGAAAAGAAATAAAGAGAAAGTTGAAAGATAATTTCTGGCTTTTTTCAGATTATAATATTCTTTGGGATGGAGAAATTAAAGTATTTTTTATTGCTGAAGTTCCAAGTGGGGGCACTAAACCAGGAAATCTTGATACATTGATAAATCTATTAAAGAAGTACAGACTTGAAGGAGCATATATTACAGATCTGATTAAAAAAAACAACTTGGATTCAATTACAGTTAAGAAGCTGGAAAAGAGCTTCTGGGAGCTTGATAGTAATGTTCACAGAGACATTCTGGAAATGGAAATAAAGGAAGTTAGTCCATGTCTAATAGTTGCAATTGGAAACAGTGTAGAAAGAGTACTACGAAGTCCTAACTTTTTGCGGGATATCCCAGTAGAAAAGATCAGGCATTATTCCCAAACTAACAGAAAAGAGCTTGAAAAAGAAATAAATAGAATCTCTAGAATTTATTTCAGATTAAGAATCTAGTATATGTAGATAGTATGGTATTTGTAAAATAGGAAAGCAAGCATGAAACCAAGCAGCATTGAAATACGAGAAAAACAAAATTGAAGGAATATCTCTTAAGGAGAATAAGCTTGTTAGACTCCAATGGAATATCCGCGAAGATTTTGATAGTCTTGGAATAGAAGAACCTCCAATAATCCTGGATTATCTTTGGTATGTAGGTTCAATGTATTGTAGCAAAAGGTTTGGAGATATAGGGTGCAAAATATGTTTTCTAAGGCAAGAATGCGATATTGATAGTATAGAAATTCAGAATTGCTGATGTAGAGAATTTAAGTGAACTCCATTTTTTGGAAAGAATTTTTGTCGCTAATCAATAAAGTTTAAAAATTAAATTTTAAGGGATAAATTAGATACATATCAACAGTTCCAGCCTGGAGGAAAAGGATTCATTGCTTTTCAAAAAGTCAAATACACTTTGAAAAATCCGTCATTACTCCAAAAATGTACATGGCAACAAGTTTTGCTATCCATACGCAGTGAACCTAAGTTGGATTGGTTATCGGACGCATTATTTGAAAAATATGGCCTTTAAGTATATCAATTCCATACTATATGAAATTTTGTAAAGCCTTTAATGTAATAATGGGAAGATATAATAAAACCTATCAAATATGATTTAGGGAATAATGGATAACAATTCACCATAACTGCTATCTATAGAGGATTTAGTAAATGAGTAAACCGAACATTTTCATTTTGCTTTGGCACACTCCCTGATTCAATTGACCTAATATCTTTCTTATGATAAATTTCGGGGAGAAGACGGTTGATTGATGAATCTAGAACAACGTGCTCATGTAATTTTAAAACTTTAAATTGACACAGCCTAACTAGAAAAGAAAAAGTATAAAGGATAAAATATTTGAGTAATTTAAAATTTTATTAATATCGGGGGATTTTAATGCAAGAAGAATTAATATTTGTTGACTCAAATGGAAAAACTGTAAATAAACTATATGCATTGTCACCAAAAGAAAAGTTATTTGATGAACAGTGGCTTCAAGAATTGTTGATAGCAAACCCGATGCTGCTTCCATGTAGCGAGTTGGATTCAAATTGGGATGATCTGATTCCTCTCGGTAGAGAAGTTTCTGTTACAGCCGGTTCAATAGATAATCTTTATGTAACGTCAGATGGCTTGATTTGCCTTGTGGAAACTAAACTCTGGAGAAATCCAGAGGCTCATAGAACAGTTGTTGCACAGATTCTGGATTATACAAAAGATCTTTCAAATATGTCGTTTGCTGAATTTAAAGATTGTATTGAGAAGTCAAATTTAGAAGGGGGAAAAGCAGATTTTTGGCATAGAATTTCAAGTAAGATTAGTAATGTTAACAAGATAGAATTTCAGAATGAGATACAAAATTGCTTAAGCCATGGCAGGTTTTTGCTATTAATTGTTGGGGATAAAATATACCCAGAAGTAGCCATGTTAATAGATACTATACAATCGGCACCTAATCTGGAATTTAAAATTGGCCTGATAGAAATAAATATGTTCAAAGCAAAGAAGGATATGTCATGGCCAGTTTTGGTTATTCCAAGAGTTGTCGGTGAGACAAATGAAGTTACGAGAGCTGTTGTTAAAATCCTGTATGAAAAGAAAAGGCCCGAAATTGATGTAACAACGATTGATGAGGGAGCTCCGAATGTAATGGATATCAAAACATTTGATAAATCTATGATTAAGGAATATGCAGATATATTTATGCCAATACTAGAACAATGGATTAAGGATGGATTCTCTATTAAATGGGGTAGGTCCGGTTTAAGTGTGTACTTTTATTGGGAAAAGCGTATGCGTTCGCTTGTAGAGTTTTATCCCGGACAGATAAGCTTATTGACAGAAGAGTTGGTAAGAAAAAAAGGATTGCCTAAAGAACCATATCATAATTATAGGAATACCATTGATACAATACCTTTTGTGAGGCAGTTATTTACTCAAGGACGACAGTATCTAAATTATGAAAGAGATTTTCCATTAGAGGAGTTCCGTATTCTTATTAATGCAACAGATAAGCTAGTAAGGGAAATGAACGATTACAGAAAGGCTGAATAAAGTGTTTCATAATGCTGGTTTAGTGCGGTAAAAACATTGACTGCTTTTTGAGGATTAGAATTTTATCTAAAAAATATTTTAACTAAAGAAGGGGTGTAGAGATGAAAATTTATATTACACATTGTACATTATGTAAACCATTAAATAATCTATCTGCCTCATTATCAATAACTTATATATATCTAAATTTCATCCAATTTATTTGCCATTTTTACCCAATTTGACGGGATACAACTCCCATATTTTAAGCAAAAGTGAGGCATGGAAGTACAAAAAAGGCCCTGGAAATCAACGAAAACGGGATAAAAAATAGGAATTCTACAAGTATAGAACATCTGACTACGAATCAGAAGGCCGTAGGTTCGAATCCTGCCGGGCGTACCAGGGAAAAACCTCTAATTTCGGTAACTTACCCTTTTTTTAGACTTTCAATCCAAGTACCATTATTTCAGCGGAATTCAACCGAATTTGTCACGTGAGCGTCACACGGGGATTAGTCTGTTCCTTTCTGATTGACTCTCCGCATGGATATCTATATCCTATTCCTTTAGAGCAGAGGGAGATCGGTGTATAAAACGCCCAAAGAATCACTTTAACATCACAAATAACTCTCGGCTCTGCTGCAATGGTGCCAATCGAGATATTGCAGAGAAAAAGAATGCAATGGGGAGGGAATGACACTCATTACAATGGGCCATGTTCGTGAAGTCAATTTTAAATCTCTGGAGGAATATGCATGAGCGAAACCGTATTTAAAAAAGTGGATTACACTCTCGGCAACTTGATTGAGTATATAAAAATGGGAGAAATCGGTCTCCCGACCATCCAACGGCCCTTCATCTGGAAGAACGCCAAGGTGCGCGATCTATTTGATTCCTTGTACAAGGGTTACCCGGTCGGATACCTTCTATTTTGGCAAAACTGCCTCGCAGATGGCACACGTCTTATAGGTTCTGATGAAAAGCAGAAACCTCCTCGTCTTCTTATAGTGGACGGCCAACAACGACTCACCTCGCTTTATGCTGTCATAAAGGACATCCCCGTTGTACGGGATAACTACGAGAGCGAACCGATCCATATTGCATTCAATCCTCTTCTGGGGAAGTTTGAAGTGGCTGATGCGGCCATCCGCAAGGATAAAGTCTACATCCCAGACATCTCCCTACTCTGGAGCGACGAAACCGATCTTTTTGAGGTAGTAGAAAATTACCTATCTGGCTTAGAAGCAACGAGAGAGGTTGATGAAGATGAGAAGAAAAGAGTACGTAAAGCGATTGCACAGTTGCAGGGACTTTTGAGTTTCCCCCTCACGGCGCTCGAATTGTCGGCGGACGTCAATGAGGAGAATGTTGCGGACGTTTTTGTCCGAATAAACAGCAAAGGGACTCCTTTGAACCAGGCAGATTTTATACTGACCCTCATGTCTGTTTTTTGGGATGAAGGACGAACTGAACTGGAACATTTCTGCTATGAAGCACGCAAGCCGTCCATCAGTAAACCCTCATCCTTCAACCATTTCATCCATCCCGATCCCGACCAGCTGCTTCGCGTCAGCGTTGGGATTGGCTTCAAGCGCGCAAGACTCCAGTATGTTTACTCCATCCTGCGAGGAAAGGATTTAGAGACAGAGGAATTCAGCAATGAGCTGAGAGATGAACAGTTCGAGATTTTGAGAAAGGCACAAGAACGGGTTTTAAATCTTCAGTACTGGCACGACTTCATGAAATGCATCCAGCAGGCAGGTTTCCGAAGTATGAAGATGATTAGTTCTCAGAATAACTTGCTTTTCTCATACATTCTTTATCTGATGGGGCGAACTGAATATGGCATCGACGAGTTCCGTCTGAGAAGAATTATCGCACGTTGGTTTTTCATGTCAAGCCTGACCGGCCGGTTCACGGGATCACCAGAGACCGCAATGGAATTCGACCTTGCACGCTTCAGGGAAGTGAAGGATGCAGACGGATTCATAGAGATTCTGGAGCGGGCATGTGATCTGGCCATCACTGACGATTTCTGGAGTATAACTTTGCCAAACGACTTGGCCACTTCGTCGCCGCGAAGCCCTTCTCTCTTCGCCTATCATGCTGCGCTTGTGTTGTTGGATGCCCGGGCGTTGTATTCAAAACTACCGATTTCGGAGTTGCTTGATCCTACAACACACGCACATCGTGAAGCTGTAGAGAGACATCATTTGTTTCCCAAGGGTTACCTACAAACTTTAGATATTACCGAGCTACGTGAAACCAACCAGATTGCTAACTTTGCTTTATTGGAGTGGGGGGACAACACGAGAGTATCAGACCAGTCCCCGGTTGAATACGTACCCGTTTTAAGAGAACGATTTAATGACAAAGAACTTGAAAAGATGTATTACTGGCATGCGCTACCTGAAAACTGGGAAACATTGGAGTACAATGACTTTCTGGAGCAGAGAAGAGAGCGAATTTCTCAAGTGATCTCACACGGTTATAGTCAACTGGTTAACAAAATTCACGAGATACAACCTGAAGCTGAGGAGCTTGATATCGCCGGGATGGTGGCTAGCGGAGAGAGTACCACAGTTGAGTTTAAGTGTGCCTTGCGCACTAATCTTCATACTGGCCGAAAGGATGAGAAAATTGTATATAGTTGGCTGCGCACTGTAGCAGGTTTTCTCAATTTGCAGGGTGGTACTCTTGTAATAGGAGTCGAAGATGATGGCACTCCGGTAGGTCTCGATAAGGACGGTTTCAATTCAGAAGATGAAATTTACTCGTATGCAATGGAGGTGATGAAGTCAAGTTTAAGCGAACATCATATAAAGTTCATTCACCCACGGTTTGAAGAGTATCAGGGTACGCGTGTCCTTGCTATAGAGTGTTGGCCGTCTGACGATGCGATCTATCTCAAATATAATGGAGGCGAGCATTTCTTCGTGCGTGCTGGAGATACTACGAAAGAGCTCAGCACAAATCAGCTTCAGGACTATATTAAACAAAGGTTTCAGACTTGAGCAACCGCGGTCACTTGGTCATTGTCGAGAACAAGCTCGTTAAATCAAGAACCTTGTACCTGCAATAAACAGAGGGTGCGTAATAAGGAGCTAGTTTTACTTGGGAGTATTAAATGATATCGAATGTTGAAAAGGGCAGGCGATTTCAAGAGCATTGTAAGACGCTATTGGAATCCAGGTTTGGTAGAAGCTTAGAAAATGAAGTCAGAATCACCTTATCAGAAGGGCAGTCTCATATTTTCGATTTAGTTACTACCGAGCGAGATATTGTGGTCGAATGCAAGGCCTATGCCTGGACTAAAAGTGGGAACACACCCTCGGCTAAAATTACTCATCTTAAGGAAGCAGTAGTTCTTCTTAACAACCTTCCTGAATCCGTCAATGCTTATTTAGCTATCAAGAAGGATGTTCATCCAATTCGCAAAGAAACGCTTGCTACTTACTTTGTGAGGCTCAACCAGTCATTGTTGAAACGGACTAATGTATTTGAGATTGCAGAGGATGGGCGCGAGATCTCTTGTTTGTATGGCAGCCTCCAAGTAGAAGGCCATCCTACGGAAGCACCTCAGTCCCCCTTGCCGGAAAAGAAACCGACACTTTCTGCCTCAAAACTTGGGGAACTCCGTCGATCCCTCTTCTCTATCCTAGACAATATAGATGGTTCTAGAATGAGGGATGAGGGCCCCGCTAAACGTGTTAATCGGCTCCGTTCCGAAGAAAAGCTGCCAAAAAACATAGCCAACCTTATGCACACAATACTTGGCTTTAGGAACGTCGCTGAGTATGAAGGATATATTCCCACAGCAAGCGAAGCCGCAGTTATTCTGAATGCTTGGGATGCCATCGTCGAGTGGGCTGAAATACATGGCTATAACAAATAGCTGAGTTCTGGAAGGACGTTGACGCTGGTACCGCTGAGGTACAAGATGCCCGAAAGAGGTTGGCTGGATTAATGAACAAAAAATAGAATAATCAGTGGAAAACAATGTTGAAGAACCGGGATGATTTGATTGAGAATATAAGGGATTATTATCAGAAATCACTAACTGTTTTAAAGGAATTCGGCGGACCTTCCATTTATTTTCATACTCAATGTATAAAAGAGAAAAAAAACAGCTTTCTATCTAAACGACACATTGAATTGATCTATGCAACTCTCACTGCCTGGGGTATGCACAGAATGGGTGATCCTGAAATTACCAAAACAAAATTAGTTGAGTTTGACGTCTTTATAGCATCAATCCTTCAAAGCCAAAATGTGTTTGAAGAATTAAGGGATCATCGAATGGAATGCATTTCTCTCGATGAATATAATCATATTCTTGATAAGATTCATTTACCTTACAACACTCTGCAGGTTTCTATATCAGAAGCTAGTATCGTAGCGAATTCCAAAACCTTAGCTCATCTTCTCCCAGATTTGATTCCTCCAATTGACAGACAATATACTATTCGATTTTTCACACAAGAGGACAGAAATTTCTTCAGAAAAAACGGAAAATATAGAACTGTTAATTTGCCTGTAGGAAAGGACAATCAGTTCTTTCTTTTTAAAAGAATTTGTTGTGAAATGAAGAATCTTTTGGATGATTGTGATCTGAATACGTTTGAATTAGACGACCGCTCATTTAACACATCATATCCTAAGATTATTGACAACATTATCATGGCCTATGTAAAGAGTATCCCAAAACCAATTTAGTTATATCTTATAGATTTAATATTTACTGGGGCAAAAGTGGTTTCAGCATTCGCTTTTTTTGGAGAAGAAGGATTCTATCTATTCTAGATATATATCCAGACAATATGATGCGAAGGAGAAAATTGCCTGAAAAACCTTTTCGGGATTACAGGGAAAATATTGAGTCACTTCCCTTTGTCAATCGACTGTTCAATCAGCGGAGATGTTATCTCTATTATGAGAGAGATATTCCTCCTGAGGAGCTTCCAGATTTAATGAAAGCAACCGATATTTTGGTTAAGGATTTCATAGCTCTTGCAGAATAAAAGTGGGAAGGAAGGGAAATTGAACTAGAAGATTCATAATGGAGCTGACCATTGAAGAACTTTTCTAAGAAATTGAACGGCTTCATAAATAATTCAAAATGGATTTTTACAAAAACATATGCTAAAACTTGGCCGCATCATTATATTGTGAGAGAAAGAGTAGATGAGAATCTTTTCATGCAGATGGTTAAGCATATCCGCCGCTTTGGGTATGAAAGTCGGTTCTATAAAATGAAACTCATTTACTTTGAAGAAGATGGATATGTCTATTGGACAATGGGTGCGCCCATCGAAGAAACAAGCATTATTAATAAATGCACAAAAGAAAATACCTATGAATATCGATTAAAGATGGGCACTCTCCCTAAATAGTATTTGGTTAATGGATAGTTCTCTGGTTTCTGTATGAAATTAGAATTTAGATGTTCGGATCCAAGGATATGTTCCCTCAGGAGTATTTCATGAAGAACCTTGAAATCGCCTTTAAACAAAGCTTTGGCTTCTCTCTTCCTCAAAGTCTAAGGCCGCAAGAAAAGCTTCTGCCATTAGAAGGAGATCCTGAGGAATCTCTGCTGTTTGGTTCCCCGTCTGCTGTTCAGAAACCTTTTTTAGTTCAGGGCGATATCAAATCTTTCATAGATTCCGGCCCGGAAGGTTACTTCCTGATAGGTTTCTGGGGACATGGAGCATAAATTTCACCCCATGATTCATCCATAAGGACTATTGACCCACCTTCACTCTTAATGAAATAATACACTCACATATGATTGACACTGGGGGTACAATGAAAAAATCCATTAATCTTTCCTTATTGATTGCTTTTATCCTGGCTTCTTCTGTTTCTTTGATTGCTCAAGACGATGTGACCGGCTCTATCGTTAAAATCTACACCGTCTACAACAAATACAGCTACTTTCGTCCATGGCAGATGGAGGGACAGCGTAGTGCCACAGGCTCCGGCTGTATTATCGAAGGGAACAGGATCCTGACCAATGCCCATGTCATAGCCGATGCCACATTTATCCAGGTCAAACGGGCCGGAACAGCGAAGAAATACACAGCCGAGGTCGATATCGTCGGCCATGAATGCGATTTGGCCATCCTCAAAGTTAAGGACAGTTCGTTCTTCAAAGACACGGCACCGGTCGAGATCGGCGAACTGGCTGAAGTGAGAGACGAAGTGGCCACCTATGGATTTCCGGCAGGCGGTGAGGAACTGGCCATCACAGAAGGCGTGGTTTCCAGAGTGGAACTCCAGGAATATTCCCACAGCAACGCACGATTGTTGTGCTGCCAAATCGATGCTGCGATCAATCCGGGAAGCAGCGGCGGGCCTGTCATCAAGGAAGACAAAATCGTAGGCGTTGCCTTCGAGGCAATGGATGGAGAAAACATCGGCTACATGGTCTCTGTCCCGGTCATCGATCATTTCTTAGAGGACATCGAAGATGGAAAATACGACGGTATCCCAGGATTGGGACTTTCTTCCCAAAAGATCGAAAATCCCGACATGAGGAACAGGTACAGGATGAGCGAGGAGCAGGACGGCGTTCTGATCAACAAAGTCTATCCAGGCTCCCCCTGCAAAAGGCATTTTAAAATAAGGAGATGTCATCCTTTCTGTCGACGGTGTCAATGTGGCTAACAACGGCACAGTGGAGTTCCGGGAAAATGAACGAACTTCCTTCGAATACGTGATCCAAAACAAACGCATCGATGACACTGTCGAGTTCGAGATCTTGAGAGACGGAACGGTCATGAAGACAGATATCCAATTGACCATTCCAGTCAACCACTGCAGGCTGGTTCCCCACAATCAGTACGATGTGGAGCCCACCTATTATATAGTGGGAGGGCTGGTTTTTATGCCGTTGACGAGAAACTATCTGGATGTGAGGCTGACGGACAACGAATACAGCTCTGATATTTTTTATAATCTCTTCCCTTATTATGATGCGGGAGAACCGAGTGAGGGGAAGAGGGAGGTCGTTGTGATGGCGACCGTTTTGACAGATGAGGTCAACGTGGGCTATCAGGATTTGGAGGATGTCGTTATTGTCGAGGTGAACGGGAATAATGTGGCTGAGCTGAAGGATCTTGTGGGGGCTGTCGAGAAGAATGAGGGCAGGTTCCATGTGTTTGTCGATGTTAGAGGAAAGCAGATCGTTCTGGATAGAGAGAAGACGGATGAGAGGAGCGGGATCATTCTGGAGAAGTATAAGGTTGGTGCGGACCGGTCAGGGGATTTGAATAGGCAATAAAATGGAAACTTTGTGGAGTTGAACCATGACAAGGTTTTCTAAGGAATTGAAGGACTTCATCAAAAGTTCAAAATGGATCTTTGCAAAGACTTATGCTGCAACTTGGCCGCATCATTATATTGTGAAAGAAAGGGTAGATGAGAATCTTTTTATAAAAATGGTTGAGCATATTCGGCGCTTTGGGTATGAAGGACAGTTCTATAAAATGAAACTCATCTACTTTGAAGAAGATGGATATGTTTATTGGACTATGGGTGCACCCATCGAAGAAACAACTATTATTAATAGATGCACAAAAGAAAACACCTATGAGTATCGATTAAAGATGGGAACTCTCCCTAAATAATATTGGATTTGGAGAGAACAAAATGAATAGCAAGAAATCGTATGCACAATTATTAAATGAGGGATCTCTCAGCAAAACACCCGTAAACAAAATCACGGATTTTATGATTTCCAGGGGAATGTCAATCGAAAAATCGTTCGCTGTGATTTTGGAACAAAAGAAAATCACGAGGTATCGGCCCAAATTGGAATTGTATATGTGTCGCGGTAACCGAAGTTGGGAAGGACTTGTTGTGGGATTTCCAGGCACCAAAGAAGATCTGATGACAAAAAATGTCGGGACGCCATGGCTGCGTAAGATACTTTATCCAATACTAGTACTGCATAAGCGGATAAGGAAGGAGGCTCCAGGAAAGATGACCTGTCTCTATCTTATCGGCGCTCATTTTAATGATGTGTTCTTGAGAAAATTTAGCTTTTTGAAATCTCTTGTTCCTCATGTCATTGTTTTGACAGAAGATCTGCGGAAAGGCGCTGATCCGAAGAAAAGCCATGAACCAGCTTTTCCGTATGATCGAATCAATGAGAATTATTTTCAGAAGTCTCTATGTAAGCAGATGAGCTCAGAGGAGGGGCTAAAACTTCCTTCCACCACAGGAAAAGACATCCAAGTTGGATTTATCTCCTATGAAGTTCCTACGGTGGCCGGGACGGATAGGCCTGAAAGACTGGATATTTTAGGGTATGACATAGACGACCATTCACTGGTGGCGTTTGAAATCAAGGGACCAGATGCAGGGCGGGATGAGCTTGAAAATCTGTTCTTTCAGGGGCTGGAGCACAGAAATTGGCTTGAAGAAAACAAAATGGCTGTGAAATTTGCATTTGATGGCCCAAAGGGAAAAAGGATCAACACTAGAAAGCGAGTGAAACTGATACTAGGTTTTTGTGGAGAGGAAGTTCCTACGCTGTTTCTTGACCTTAGGAATGATGCTCTAAAGAGAGATCGTCACCTTCAGATTGAATTCTGTCGATTTCTGACTCCTTCAGTAGTTAGTGAACATGTAGAGGTTTCGAGATTCGACGTATGAAATAATCAACACATATAAATAGGAGAGAAGATTATGGAATCGGAAATTTGGAGAATACAAACCGAAAGAATAGGCACTCTTGAGTCTTTTAGATCTGAGAGAGACATGGAGTCGTTTCTTATGAGCAATCCCGCTGTTTTAGGTTGCTGGGATCCTCGATCGAAAATACCTAAGCCAACTTTGTTGAAACAACAAATAAATCTAAAATTAGAAGGAGATATTGGAAAGATTGATTTAATTGGTATTGGAAACAGGGAAGGAGATTTTGAGCTACGAATATTTGAGTTGAAGCCAGGTGATATCGACTTAAATGCTGTGAATCAACTGAATTGGTACTTGAAGGCCTGGGAGAAAGATGTCGAGGCAAGAAAAATCGTCAGGGCCGAAGTATTAAAACTTAGATTACAAGGTGTAGATGAAGACTCTTTGGATAGTCTAATAAACAATCCAGTAGGAGTTTTGGTGGGGTCAAAATTTCTTCCAGAATCGATTTCAAAGGCAAGCAAGCTTGGTATTCGAGGTCTTCGCATTGCACGGTTTAAAGCTGAAGCAAGGGCTGAATACTATGTAATAGTCGAAGACCAGATTGGTGATGTAATGATAAAGCGATTCTGGAGCTGGAAGGAGCTCGTTGACGCCGGCTTAATAGGACAGTCAGATGAATTCAGTATTTCGCATGGGGATGTCAAATTGATAGCAAAGCCAGATCCAAAATATTTGGATTATTCCTGGAAATATCTTATCTTTAATGAGGATTCGGCAAAGAGGCTGATTGATATAGAGGAGAAGATTCGGGAAAAAGCCGGAGATTATGAGCGGAAGTGGCTGGATAAAGAATTCGATAATTTGAAAAAAGGGAAAGGCATGGTTATTACACATGCTTCTGTTTTGTTTTATTTCGCCTTTGGCGGTCCTTATCCGTCATGCTACTGGACTCCCACAGGTTGGTGGAAACATGAAAAATCGGGAAAATCTTTGGAGCAATTAAGGAGTGAACTGCCTGGATAGAAATATTATAGACGAAGATTGAAATGAGAAAAGAAGAATATGTGTCTTTGATGGGCAAAAATAGCTGATTAAGAAGTAAAATGGGCTTCCGAAAAAATAATTGCTGATAAATTCCTCAAAAAAGACTATTTCTAACAATATAAAAATGTTAGGTTTACACGTCCCTTATTCTTATTACCTTGTTCTCACTTCTTATTCATTAAATTTATTCTCTAAAAAAATTGAGTATGCTTTTGATAACGAAAATCAAGATATGTTATTTCATTAAATATTTTATATAGGATTTTTTTCCAAGTAGTTGTGCGTCATAAGGAGGAACCTCTTTTTCTAATTCCTCGATTTCCTTTAAAAATTGAGTAGTAGCTTCTATCCTTTCGTTAAGACGAATGTTTAGACTGATTTGCTCTTCTGTTTGATTCATTATTTTAGTTTTAGATTCATTGATATCATAACCATAGCGTTTGAGTATTTTTTTTACTATGCTTTTTGCATGTTTTATCCCTTTTGGCCCACTTATGGTAATATCGTCAACGTAGATAGAAAAAGCGGAGTAAGGAATTTGTTTAAGAAATTTTTCAAGTCCTTCAGCAAATCCTTGTAGCATTAATCTTGCGACGCAAGGGCTAGTAGGTGCTCCTTGCGGTAAATGTTTTTTATGTGTAACTAGTCGCGTTAAAAGCTTTGCGACGTCATCTCTTGAGCCATTTTCAATGAGCATGTTTTTTACGAAAGCTGATTTTGTACTTAAGAAAAAGTTAGTAATATCCATAGTTATTACGGTTTCCTTTTTCACATGTTCCTTTACAGCCTTTTTAGTAGAGGTGCCAGATCTTCCATATAATTTAGGATGGGTGGGAATTTTGTGTATAATTCTATCAAGAAGCCTCTTTTGAAGTTTTTTGAGAATTGGAAGTGGAATTTCTAATTTACGTTCACTACCATCCTTTTTTGGTATTGATACTTCATAATATAGGCGTGGTACGTCTTTAGCTAAATCAATTAGAGCAGTTTTGGATAATCCTAATTTGACTGCTAAGCTATCGACTGATAAATTTTCAAGGATTTGTGCCATTATATATAAACCGAAGTATAAAATCCGGAGAATTTGTAACCCATGGGAGTCTTACTTCTTAACTTGAGCAGGAACATAACTAGCCAGCTGAAAGCATCGAATGTCAGTGCAACAATTTTAAAACGATATTGAACATTGAATTGAGTTTTACAATTCTCTAGAATTGCTCTTTCTTCGGGTGTAACATCAGGAACAATTTGCAAGAAAGTTTTAATATCACTTATTGCGGATCTACATTCATTGCAAATAACAGCACGAAGTGCAGCTTGAAGTAAGACATCCCCTTGTGCCTTAAGTCCCCGCTTTTTTCTCACTAGGATTAATCTTTCCATGATGAGTCTTGAACGAGGCTTAATGACCAAGGTAGATATCTTCTTCCTCAATTTAATCACCTCCTTTTAATATAGATTTTAAATTCTTCTTTCTTAAAATAAATGGCACTATTTAACAGAATCCTGTTAAAATAGGTTAAAAAAGAGAACATAAGTTACCTTCAATGAGAAGTGTCTTTATTTCTCTTTAAATATGCTGAAGTTTAAATCAGCATAACGACCTTACTTGGCAACAAACGTCATTTCCATTTTACTCTATAAGTATTTTCATCTTTAAGCGTCTAAATCATAGCCATGGAACCCTTACATGATAAGCAAGAAGATAGGCATTAATTCAATCAAGAAAACTTAATTGAGTGAATCCGATATTACCGTTGGGGCATTTTCACTAAATGTATTCCTTGATCTCATTTCCAAAGCAGTCACATCTGAAACTTGTTTCCCAAAGATTCGATTTATCAATTAGCTTTTTTTCAACTAATTGGAGAAGGAAGATAGAGGTGATTTCAATCAACCTTGATCACGATTTTTTTTCAAAGAACATTTTAGTAGAGTCAACTACTCCACCATAACGATACAATATATAGCAGCTTTTCAAGTTTATACAACTGTATATTGTATCAATAATAAATATAAGCCGTATTCCTTGTATTGTCAAGTATTTCTATTAATTCTTGTTACAGCAATATGATAATGTGAGCATATCCCTAGAAATTTGACAATGCAATAAGGTGAAATTTGGCCTGCTAACTGTTGAAATTCGAAATCATATAAACTAGAATTAAAATATACGCAAAAGGCTATTTACATTATCCAAAAGGAGTGTAGAATGGGCAGCCCACTATTTATTTTAGGAGCGGGATTCAATAAAGATGCAAAAGGAGAAGTTGGTCCAGATAAAGGCAAAAATATGTATAGTATAGAATATGAAAACCAAGTTGATTATCCTTTAGTTTCTGATCTATATAAATGTTTTGGATTAGAACGTTCTGAACAGAATATCTCTGTTGAGGAAATGTTTTCAAATGCAATTTCTGAGAACGATTACCAACCACTCAATAAGTTATATGACAAGATATCAGAGGCTGACTATTATCTTGCATATGAACTTGCAAATTTCAAAGACAGATCATCTAATTGTTATTTGAAATTCCTTAGTGAATTTAAGAGTTCTTCTTTTCTAACGTTTAACTATGATTCACTTGTTGAGGCAATCCTTTTTAAGTTTAAACGTTGGTATCCTCATGATGGCTATGGAGTTCATGTTGAAGTTGAATATAATAGAATTGATACCGGATTGAGGGAGTCTTCTTGCAAGGTTCTTCATCTCCACGGCAGTTTTTGTATTAATACAGCTAAAATTGATTTAATTGAAATGCCTGGTGATAACATGTCATTTATTCAAGCGAGAGAAAGGCCTGGTTATCTATTTGATCCTGATAGGATAACCAGCTTATTTTCTTCATGCAATCGAGCTATTCCTGATCCTGGAAATTTAGAAGAGATCAAGTCTAGAGTGATTGCTCCAGTTCCAGATAAAACAGAAGGACTTAAAAAAAGTTTTGTTCAAGAAACATATAAAAAGGCTAAATCATTGTTAATGAGTTCAGACACTTTGATCTCAATAGGCTACAGTTTTAATCCACTTGATAAAAATTCCTATGACTCTCTAATACGAAGCTTTAATGGGCGTCATATAATAATAGACCCTAATGCAGAGGGAATTGCCCGACTTCTCAAAGAGTCTAATTATTCTGCTCAATTTGTGCCAATCACTTCTACCCTTAAAGAATGGGTAGATGATGGATTTTGTAGACTTGATTGTAAATCTGATAATTAATCAGAACTGGGGATATTATCCTTTAAGTAAGAAATTTGGCTCGGTCAGTCAGCCCAAAACCAGCGGAAAGGGAAATGGCTTCCCTTTCCCTCTGATGATGTCTATTATATCACGAAAATACTAGCCTACATGTGGTTCAAATTTTGGGGTGCAGTTCGAAAATTCCACTTTCAATTATAATTGCTAACAATATAAGTTTCTAGGGAATAGTCCAATCTATAATGCTTCCACGAAAAAGACAAAGCAGAAAATCACCCCTCGATTCACCTTAAGAGGCTATTGAAGTGACCTAGGTATTATTGATACATTTTTATCCTGAACCAAATTTTTAGAGATTTGGGGGGATGTAATAAGACATCAGAAAAAGATAATAAAAGAATTTAATATTGAATAATTATATCATTTAAAATGCCATCATCATTTAAATGGGTTGATTTTGCGGAGGACGACCGTCAGAAAATGATGGAGATTCTCCATCTATTCAACGAGAAAGAAATTCGGGAAGAGCTAGGTATAGGAACGGTTCGAGATGCCTTTTCGGATATTTTGTTCCCCGGAACTAGTACGCTTCATACCAGGGCGAAATACATGCTCTTTGTACCATGGATATTTATGAAGCATGAGCGGAAACAGACTCATTCAAAGGATATTGAGGAATATTCTAGGGAAACTGAAATCAAGCTTATCAGGGAGCTTCTAAAAAGTGGAGAAGAAGATGGGGTCATTGGCAGAGTTGCTCTTGATAATCTCAAAATCCTTCCCAGCTATATGTATTGGTCAGGATTAGGTCAATGGGGAATCCGAAGGTTTAACGGTTCTTTGTATCAGTATTTCCGATCATTAGATAGTTTTTATTTTTACAGTAAAAATATTGTTAAATCTGATGATAATGAGTTGGTTTCATCTGCGGCCTATAATTGGGATCCGAACATAGTTTCACCGACCAAGAATTTTCCCGAGGGAGCAAATTTTACACTTTCTAGGCAAGAAGCAGAGTATCTTCATGATAGAATATTAGCAAGTTGTTCTGGCAGCCTATTGGCTTGTCTTGTGGATAAAACTAAAATCACTAATGTTAATTTTGTCTGGCAGCACCCGCAATTTGCTCTATTTTCGAAGGAACATCAAAAGATAATCTGGCATGCCAGGAATTTTTCCGAGTCAATTCACGGAGCCATTTTAGTCTATAATCTAATGCTCTCTGAAGAAGCTAAAAATCAAGAACTGATTGAAAAGTATAGAGAGAAGATTAAAAGATGGGCAGATGAACTAAGAAAGCGTTTTTATGAGATAAAAACCTGGGATCTGAATGAATTCTGGGGGATCGTTTTTAGTGAAAACAGCCATATCCCCATTCAAACACGGAGGTTCATAGAACATTGGATTTATTTGGTAAAGGAGAATAAGAATTTGAGCAGGCTGAGTGAAAACAAGCAGGCACGTAGTCTTATTTATCGAAGAGAAGTGCGTATAAAAGGAAAGAGATCGAGGCTCAAAAATAAGCGCATGCTTGATAACTGGTCCGGAGAATCCGGTGTTTATTATCTTGGTTTCAGATGGGCGGTGTCAAAACGGATTCTTAATGATATATTACAAGGATTAGGGAGGAGTTGATAATTAATCATGCTTGATCCGAATGATAGACAGTTATATATAAATGCCCTCCGTCCTCCTTTTGGTTTTGAATTCGACCGTGCTGTAGCTACAACTTATACCTTGAACTTGTTGACTCTACTTGCTGTTCCCTTATCTTTTGCCAAGTTCGAGGTCGGGAAAAAGGAAGAAATCTATAAAGATCCGATATCTATTTTAGAAGCCACTCGAAGGATGACCGGTAGGTTTTATGTTTTTTGTCAGAACGGAGCTATCAAAGTGCCTGCTTCGCCTAATCCACTTTTTAATTACCTTGAAGATATGATAATCGAAGTATTACCGCCCAATCCTGAAGGTGTTTTTCATCCGAAAATCTGGGTTCTGCGTTTTATTGATAAAAAAGGGAAAGGAGTTTTTTATCGTTTTTTGTGTTTGTCTAGAAATATTACTTTTGATAAATCTTGGGATACTATTTTGACTCTTGAGGGTGAGGTGAAGGACCGTTTATTTGCAAGAAACAGGGCATTATCAGACTTTATAAATGCACTGCCTGGCTTAGCAAAAAAGCCGGTTAAAAAAAGAATTGTGAAAAATATTGATTCAGTAGCTGAGGAAATTAGGCATGTCGATTTTAAGGCACCTTCGTATTATGATGATTTCCGCTTCTGGCCATTGGGAATATCTGGGTATCATAAGTTCCCGATTCGCGAGGATTATTGGCGTATGCTGGTGGTTTCTCCATTCGTGACTAATAGTCTTTTACAGCGACTAGCCAATGACAAATCAGAGAATATCCTTGTTTCTCGAAATGAGGAATTGGATTTGTTAAAGCCTGAGACATTAAAAAAATTCAAGAGTAAATATGTTCTGGATGAAGCTGCGGGTGAGGAAGAAGATATACAGATAGAAATTTCCAGTGAGGCTGCAAAGAAATCCCCAATTGATGAGGAGAGTGATTTGTCTGGATTGCATGCTAAGCTTTTTTTGGCTGAATTAGGTTGGGATGCCTATCTTTGGACTGGTTCAGCAAATGCTACAAATGCTGCTTTTGACAATTGTAATGTTGAGTTTATGGTTGAGTTAAAAGGGAAAAAAAGTAGGGTAGGGATTAACAAATTTATTTACGAGAAAAATGAAGAAAAGAAAGGGCCCACGACATTTATGGACCTATTAAGAGAATACATCCCACCGGAAAATGTTATTGATGAAGATGAAGCAAAAAGAAAGTTGAAAAAGCAACTTGAAAGATTACAGAGAAGTCTTGCTAAATCAGCTTTATTCGTAAAAGTTTCACCATCGAAAAGCAGGAATTATTATAATTTAGAACTGCATTTTTCGCCAAGATTGAAATTTCCGGATGCTAGAGACATTGAAGGCCTGGTTTGGCCCATTAGTTTGAGAAAAAGATCTGCATTAAGTCTTAAATTTCCAGGACCATTTTTGCCTTTTATTTTTAATAATGTTTGTGTAGATAAAATTACGGGTCTGTTTGCGATTGAGTTAAATTGTAAACCACTTAAAAAAACTATAAGTTTTGTTCTTAATCTACCTGTGAAGGGGATGCCTACAAATCGGGATGAAAAAATAATGCAGATGATTGTATCAAATCAGGAGAATTTTCTGCGTTACTTGCTTCTTTTGTTATATGAAGGTGAATATTCTTATTTGGCATCGGATATTGCAGCTAAAATAGGAGACATAAGAAAGAGAGGACAAGATTGGAGTTTTTTCGAAGACATGCCTTTATTTGAGGAACTTGTGCGTGCTTATAGCCGTTCTCCAGAGAAGATAAAAAGGATTTCCAAATTAATCACGGATATTTCAAAGACAGAAGAGGGATCAAAGATTATACCGGATGAATTTAAAGATCTATGGGCATCGTTTCAAGCGGCAAAGGGAAAAATATGAATTCTCAAGAGAAATGCCCTGATACATTCAAGGTTTTAAGCAAGCTAAAAGATTTTCAAAAAAAATCGGTTGATAGAGTTTTTCAGCGGTTTTATAAAGACAAAGATTTCACGAATCGATTTCTTATCGCGGACGAGGTTGGTCTTGGCAAGACACTTGTTGCAAGGGGAATAATCGCCAAGAGTGTTGAATATTTGTGGGATAAAGTTCGCCGAATTGATGTGATCTATATCTGTTCGAATCGTGAGATAGCAAGTCAGAATATCAATCGTCTCAATATTACATCGGCAAAACAATTTTCGCTTGTTTCGCGGATGACACTACTACCTTTGAAAATAACCGGATTAAAGAATAGAAGATTGAATTTTATATCCTTTACACCCGGGACTTCGTTTGATCTGCATTCCCGCACTGGTATTATGCTGGAGAGAGCTTTGCTTTATAACATTTTAAAGAAACACTGGAATCTGACTAAAATGGGTCCTATAAATGTATTTCAGGATTGGGCTTCAAGGAAGAATTGGCATGAGCTTCTTAGTTATTTCCCTAAATACTATTCAATAGATGAAGATCTGGCTGAGGAATTTACAAAAGCTCTGGATGCGAAAATCGAGGAAGACAAGAAAGAAGGGAAACCTGACATCAAATCCAGATTTTTAGACCTGTGTCAAAGATTCAAGGTTTATAAAATGAGTAAAAATGTACCTGCCCGAGATCGACGTGATGTAGCCTCGGTCATAGGAGAAATGCGGATGATACTAGCTCATGCCTGCCTGGAAGCCTTGGAGCCAGATATAGTAATTCTGGATGAATTCCAGCGGTTTAAGAATCTTCTAGATGGAAAGGATGCTATGAGCCGTTTGGCCCAACATTTATTCAATTATAAAAATAAGGAAATGCCGACGAAGATTATCCTGCTTTCGGCCACGCCTTACAAGATGTATACAATGCATCAGGAAGAAGATATCGATAACCATTATGAAGATTTTATTCGGACAATCGGATTTTTATTTAATTCCGATGAGAAAACGAAAAGATTTGAAGAGAAATTACGGCGATTTCGAAATGAATTATTCAATATAAAGGCTAATAAGTTCGAGACTCTTAAGGGAATAAAAAATGAAATTGAAGAAGATTTGCAAGCAGTCATGATTCGAACCGAACGCCTCGCCCATACTCTGGATCGGAACGGTATGGTCAAAGAAACAAAAAAAACTTTCTGTAGTGTCCATTTAAAGGATCTTGAAAGTTTTTCGGTTCTGGATAAGTTATCTCAAGAACTAGGAACCTGCGATATTGTTGAATACTGGAAGTCAGCTCCATATTTGCTAAATTTCATGGATGAATATGAATTTAAGCGAAGATTTAAAAAGGAAATTAAGGATAATGGAAATCGAACTATCGTAAAGCTTGTAAAGAAGAATATTGATAAAATGCTGAAATGGGGGACCATAGAGTCGTTTGAGCAGATTGAGCCGGCAAATGCAAAATTAAGAATGCTGATTGAAAACGGAATTGATAAAGATACTTGGAAATTACTCTGGGTTCCGCCTTCATTGCCATATTATAAGCCAAGGAGTGCATATAAAGATAGAAATTTACAGACTTATACAAAGAGTTTGATTTTTTCCTCGTGGCAGGTTGTGCCAAAAGTTATTGCTATGATTTGTAGTTATGAAGCAGAACGCCGAATGGTCAAAGCCTTTCGTGGTGCAAAAAGTAATTATAGGGAAGAACGAAAGAATCGTAGACCTTTAATAATATTTACCAGCAAAGAAGAACGTTTGGCAGGCATGGCGAATTTGACTTTACTTTATCCTTGCCTAACCTTAGCCAAGGAAATAGATCCTCTTAAGATTGCTTTAGAGATTATGCCCAAGAATGGGCCTCCGTCTTATATGCGGTTGAAGGTTGAAATCAGGAAAAGGATTGAAGAACTCTTAGAGAAAGTAGTTGGGTTTTCTGAGGAAAGAAGTGGAAGGATTGATGAGAGATGGTATTGGGCCGCACCAGCATTGCTTGATGGTTATTATCATGTTGATGAAATTAATGCTTGGTTTTCATCTAAAGATAATGGCTGCAGGTGGGAGGAAATCATTAAGCCTAGGGGCGAATTGGATAAAGAAACATTATTTAGACAACATGTCTTGCGCTTTAAAGAAATTTTTAATAAACCTGAAAACCTCGAATTAGGTCGCAGGCCGCGGGATTTGGTTGATATATTAACTAAACAGGCCTTAGCATCCCCGGCTGTTGTTGCTTTGCGCAGTCTTTTACGTTTGAGAAGTGATGGAAATAGCATTAGCATTGCTCCAGTTTTGCAAAGTGCGGCATCGATCGGTGCTGGATTTCGGATTCTTTATAATCTTCCCGAAAGTATTACATTGATAAGAAGCATAAATGATAAAGAACCTTACTGGGAAAGGGTTCTTGACTACGGTATTTCGGGAAATCTTCAATCCGTCATGGATGAGTATGTGCATATTTTAAAAGAATCTTTAGGTTTGATTGATCATCCATATGAAGAGGAGGTTATGCTGATTGCCAAAGCTGTTTATTCTGCTGTATCGATTAGAACAGTTAATTTAGATTTTGATGATGTTGAAGTCACACCGAGGCTTTGGAAAGTAAAGCTTAATAAGTGTAGCATTAGGTGTCGATATGCTTTGAGGTTGGGTGAAGGAAAAAGTGAGGGTGAGGAGGAAGTTACAAGGTCGGATCAGGTGAGAGCTTCGTTTAATTCGCCTTTTCGTCCGTTCTTGTTGGCTACGACTTCAATAGGGCAGGAGGGACTGGATTTTCACCAATATTGCCATTCTATTTATCATTGGAACTTGCCTTCGAATCCGGTTGATCTGGAACAGAGGGAGGGGCGTATTCATCGTTATAAAGGGCTTGTAATACGCAGGAATTTGGCCAAGCATTTTGGATTGGATATTCTGAAGGAAAATTATAGGGATTTTGGTAAGGAAATTAATGATCCATGGGATTTTCTGTTCAGTAAAGGTGTGGCCATTCGTAAAGATGGTGAAGACGATATCGTACCATTCTGGATTTTTGAGACAAAGAATGGTTTAAAGATCGACCGCAATATTCCTTGTATGCCAATGAGTAGAGATATTGAGCGGCTAAGGGATCTAAAAAGAACGCTAGTTATGTACCGAATGGTTTTTGGGCAGCCAAGGCAGGAAGATTTGATCGAATTTTTAAAGAAGGCTGCTGATGAGAAAGGTATTTTAAAAGAAATCCAAAATTTTCGTATAGATTTATCGCCGAAGTAACATATTTACAGAGTGAATTAATAATTTTTGTATTTTGCCAGGAGAAAAAGAATAAGGGCTAAGAAATTCTAAGCTTAAGAATGTTCTTAATTTTATATCTTAGGAGATTATGAATGATTGAAAATTATAAAAAATTAATACAGGATACGATAAAAACTATCATCAAACAATTCCAAAGAAAACCAGATAACTTTTTCAATGAGTATGACTTTCACCAGTACTTCTATCATGCTTTTTATAGGCAAAAGGAATTTTCCAAACAGTATGATACTAATGATGGGAAGAAGACAATAGTTTTGCATCCTGAATATCCTACATTAAAAAAATTTAGACGCAACCCTCCCATGGTTGATAAAAATGGTAAGAGAGCCAGATATGATATGGCAATACTTAATCCTGTGTTTATTAAGCAGAATGAATTTGAGGTTGTTCGTTGTCGGGATATTAGTAAAATTAAACCGTGGGAAAAAGGCACATCGAAAAATCTCATCGCAGCAATAGAATTCAAGTTTATAATTAATCACAGCAAAAAACACATTCAAGAAATTCAATTTGATAATCTGAAGCTTGCTAATGCCTTTGAGGCTGAAGAGAAATATCTGCTGATTTTTGCGAATATAAAAGAAAATGAAAAGGAAATTGATTACTTTAAAAAACTAAAAAAGGACAAAGATATCAAGATTTACTGCTCAGCTGTTTTTAATGAGAATGGCAAAAAAATTATAATTAAAATATAAATTCCAAAAGGCTTGATGATTTAAACAATGGCAAAGCAACTGGCGAAATTTCCAGAAATCTATGCGAAATTTGTAGAAGCTTTTAAGGCTTATAATCGTTATGAAAAAATAGAACTTTATTACACGAATGACAAAATATCTCTTGCAATCAGACCGTTCGAATAAAAAAAATGTGTTTGATAAAAATCAGTGAATATGCAGAAGATCAAAGCGGCCCTTAATTGTAATGGCAATGAGTTTTGATAAGGAAGAAGTAAAGGCAATTTTGTGGTGGGTTAAGTGGATAATATTTTGGGCTTCCGTTTATGTGATTAAAAAGAATCGCTTTTTAAGGAGGGTAGATATGAAGAAAGTCACTTTATTACTTCCTGATAAAATTATTCGTGTCCTGGGAACCTCAAGTATGAGTCGAACCTCAGAAATTGATCTCACGCCAGAAAACATGATAAATGTCTTGGTTGTAGACTCCTATCATGACAGATTCAAATTTAAGAGAGAACAGGTTAAAGTTCTTTCTATTGAATCAGTTGATGATGAGGATTAGAGATGGGGAATTGCATTTTAGGGGGTAAATTAGATACATATCAACAGTTCCAGCCCGGAGGAAAAGGATTCATTGCTTTTCAAGAAGTCAAAGATGCTTTGAAAAATCCGTCATTACTCCAAAAATGTACATGGCAACAAGTTTTGCTATCCATACGCAGTGAACCTAATTTGGATTGGTTATCGGACGCATTATTTGAAAACCGGCATTTACATTCCTCACAATCTATGATATAAAAAAATTTAGTCAGCTTAGTGAGATTTTAAAAGAAGAATATTGTTGTATTAAGGGGAGGATTGATGAAACGCACAAATTTTGTTTTTACTGTTTTTGCATTATTGTTTATTTTTACCTTTGCCCGCCCATCCACAGAACCTGTTAAAATCAAGATAATTGCAGATAAAGCAAATGTCTATTTACAACCTAGTGAGAATAGTCTTGTTATTGCTACCGTGGGGAAGGGGAAAGTTTTAAATATCTTTGGGACTGGGACAGAAAAAGGAGAATGGTATTACGTATTTTTCACATTGGAAGAAAGAAGAGCGAAAATAGGTGGGTTTGTAAGATCTTCTATGGCTGAAATTATTAGACCACAGGTAGAAAAAAAGGAAATCACACAAAAAGAAATAGAAGAGAAAGAAAATGAAAAAATGACTGAAGAAGAAAGAAAAGAAGTAGTGAAAGCGGGGGAAAAGACAGTAAAAGAAATAAAAGAAGAAACGAAGAAAACAGAAGAAATTAGTAAGGCAGTAAAATCTGAAGAAAGAAAAACCCAAATAGCTGTAGAGAAAGCACCAATATCAAGTAAAAAAGATGGAATTAAAGTAGGGCTAGGTTTAATTGGTGGATATGCAATGCCTTCAAAATCCAAATACAGTGAAGGAGTAATATATGGAGGAAATATATACTTATTAATATCAAAAAATTTAGCAATCGAGATAAGCGGACTTAGTTTTCAAAACGACGTAGAAGAGGATCCAGAAGCATTAAGTGCCGGAAAATTATCAGTAATACCCATAAGTTTAAGCTTGCAAGGAAGATTGCCGGTAAATGATTTTTTAACCCCTTATATTGAAGTTGGGGGAAGTTATTTCCTAAATGATTTCAGTCTAAATAATAGCATTGTAAGTTCTTGGAATAACGTAGGATTTGATATAAATGAAGAAGTTGAAAAAAGTATAGGTCTTCAGGTTGGTATGGGATTAGATCTTTTTATTAGTAAAAGTTTTATATTTAATATTGATTGTAAATATTTTATTAACAATACAAATGGGAGCTGGGAGCTTATTGATCAAGTTTCAAATGAGAAGATTTCGGGAGACCTGGATGGTCTTGATATGAGCTACATTTATATCGGATTCGGATTAAAATATTTATTTTCGCTTTAAAGGAGGGATAAAAAATGAAGATAAAATTATATCTTTTATTATGGATGCTGATTTTATTTTTTGCTGCCACAATTGTTCTATTTTCAAATGTAGATACAATAAAACCACTCGAGCCTCAGAATCTATCAAAATTATCAGATGATTTAAAAGAAGGTAATCCAAAAATGGAATATGTATTATATAAATTAATGAAAACATATTTTGAGCAAGGAATAGAAAAAGCTAAAGAATTTGCAAATCAGCGGAGAATTGATATGCAAGATGGATTTGTTAGAGTAGTAGCCGAATCAAATGGAGTAAGATCCATTTCAAATATAAGAGACACTATGAGTGTAAAAAGAACCAATTATTTAATTACTGAACAAATAAAGGCTTTAGGTGGTAAAGTAGAGACTGCATATGGAAATTTAATTCAGAGTATTATTCCTATAGATAGATTAAATGATTTAATATACTTACCATATGTAAGATATTTGAGACTTCCTAAAAAACCGATTCCGTGTGTAGTTAGTGAGGACGTAGAAAAAACTGGTGCAGATCAATGGCAGACTGTAACTCCATACCGGACAAGTGAAATAGTAAAAGTATGCATACTCGATGCTGGGTTTAAAGGATATGAAAATTTACTAGGCACAGAATTACCTGATAGTGTTGTAACCAGATCATTTAGGTCAGATAGAAATTTATGTGCTGATAAGCATGGAACCGCATGTGCTGAAATCGTACATGATATGGCGCCTAACGCTAAGCTATGGTTAGTTAATTTTAATACTGATGTAGAACATCATAATGCAGTTGATTGGATAATAAATCAAGGGATAGATATTGTCTCTTATTCAATAGTATGGTTGAATTCTGGCGCAGGAGACGGGACGGGGCCTATCTGTGAAGATGTTAAAAAAGCTGACAGCAATGGAATTATTTGGGTTTCTGCAGCTGGGAATGAAGCCGACAGGCATTGGGAAGGCAATTTTAATGATACTGATAATGATAACTGGCATAATTTTTCTGGTGCGGATGAAGGGTTAACTATTTATGTTGATGCGTATACCCCAGTGGAGATGTATTTAAATTGGAACGATTGGGGATATTGGAATGGGAATAGATACAGTGGATCAAATCAAGATTATGATTTATATTTATATATTTGGAATGGTTACTATTGGCAATATGTTGATAGCTCTATGAATTATCAGACAGGTACCCAGTGGCCTGTTGAATCCATATGGGGTTGGTACTCAAAAATATCAACATGGTGGTTTGTTTTAATTGAAAAATATCACGCTACTAAAAAAGTCAAACTTGAATTATTCATTTATGGAGCATCTGGAGATCTTGAGTACAATGAGAAGTATGGAAGCCTATTAATACCTGCAGATTCTGCTAACTCTATAACAGTAGGAGCAACAGATTTGTCAGATGATTCTTTGCATTGGTATAGTTCCCGAGGACCAACTTCAGATGGAAGAATAAAACCCGATATGTGCGCGCCTGCTGGAGTTTCTAGTTTTACTTACGGAAATTTGGCGTTTTATGGAACATCAGCATCGACTCCTCACGTAGCAGGTGCATTTGCATTATTGAAAGAGAAATTCCCATATACGTTAAATCAAATCAATGCTATCCTTGAAGCTCGAGCAAAAGACCTAGGTCCTGCTGGTAAGGATAATAGATTTGGTATTGGCAGATTGAAACTTACAAAATAATTTTAATGCATATCGAGAGCCAAAGCTGCCGGATAAAAGATTTCAATAAAATGATCAAATAATCACAAAAGGAGGAAAGTTAAACGGCTATGGCTCTGAATATGAGATCTTTAGAGCGCGACAAACTAGTAAAACTATATGCCGATTTACCTCGTAAATCTATGCGCCTCTTGACAATCCAGGAGGTGAAAGGTTTTTTCAAAAGTACATTCTAACATATAGGTAAAGCGAGGTTTTTCTATTTTTTGATGGTGGATTAGGGAAATAGAGTAGTGTCCTAATTTGAAAAAAGGTCAAATTTCTAAAAAAATGCTTGACAAATGCATTATAATGCATTATTTTTAATGTGATTCAATTATTTAATTGATACTTAACAGAAACGGTACGGTTGGAGGTAAGGTAAGGTGAATGAAAAAACTATCACTATTCGTCTCCCTGAAAATGAGTACACTGCTTTTAATGCAGTTTGCGATGAAAAAGGTTATAGTAAAACTGGTAAGATTAGAGAATTCATTAGAACTTTAGTAAAAAATGAAATTGAGGAAGTAAAAATTAGTGCAAAAGAATGGATAAAAATAGAAGCTGGCATGGAAGAAATAGCAAGGGGAGAATCCATTTCTTTTGAGGAGTTGAAACGTGGCTTCGCAGAGAAAAAATTGGCTAATAAGTGAAATTGCTAGAAACGCACAGATAAATATTGAAAATCTTGATTTAAAATCCCACAATGAAGTAATTAAGAAATTTGAGTGTCTTGAGATAAATCCTTTTTTAGGGGATATTAAAAAAGTGGGGGGGAAGAGAAATATCTATAGGGGAAGAATAGGAAAATATCGATTTTATTTTAAAATTATTCCTCAATCAAGACACATTCACATATTGCTGTTTGAATATCGGGGGAGAATTAAAGATAAAATTATTCAAAGGTTAAAATGAAGCCACTTAGTTGCCAAAATAGAAACTCGTTATAGAGTACGATCCGATCTCTCCATAATTCTTCAAAAAATTCAAGTTTATTCCGAATGCCTTCGATGAATTTGTCTATTGTAATATGAATAGGTGAAATTTCAAAAATATGATCAATCTCCTGCGCTGCAACTTCCCTAAGAAGAAAGAGCGCTGCAGATTAGTCCATTCAGGGAATGGTTCCTTCATTATTATAGGCTTGCTTCGCAACCTACGGTAGCCCGCAATTACGACATGGATGGCCCGTCTTGGAAAGAGACGGCTCATAGCATCTCATTTTCTCGATAGGTAATCTGAATCGGATGACAGCTATGCTTATTTACGAGATTGCTTCTGCCTTTCGCTATTATTCAAGGGCCATGATGAAGCGGTCCCTTGGGCTTTCGAAGTGGATCCTTTTCGGATCAAACATGTAAGGATTCCAATCACCGAGCCAGTCAAGACGTTCCCGCAGCTCTTCATTCTCTTCTGTGTCGGGGCGTTTCTCTAATTCATCTGCGGCCTCAAAAACCTCGATACATTGATAATATCCGGGAATACTACCGCAATCCTCAGGATGAGCGGCAAGTTTGCCATCGAGACAGACAGGGTAAGTGATATTCTTTGTTTTAGGAAGAATTTTCTCGAGGTTTACAGTCATTTCCCAGCTATCACCATAGTCATAGCGGTAGATGGCCCTGTCAGAGGGATTTTTGAGATAATTATCGATGGGAACTTCGGTTGTGATAAGCCAATTCTCATCCATTTCCCAGGGCTCCCACCATGGGCATTCGATATGGACTCTGTCTCTTTTTTGGTCTTTGCCAGGGATTTCGAAGCAATGGAGATGGTAGCCCAAGAGGATTTAAATTCATATCTCATAAGGATTTGATATGCTTTTTTGCAGCACTTGGACTCTTATAGATTTTGCCTTTTTCAGCGACTAGCTTTTCGATCTTCTCCCATTCTCTTGCTGTATAAACTGGGTTCTCTATTATATCACATGGAGATAGGATAATACCTCTGTCGGTGACTTTAAACATTACTGTTGATCCAGGCTCCAGCTTGAGGATTTCTCTTATAGCCGAGGGAATGGTCACTTGGCCTTTCGACGTTACTTTTGCTGTTTCTGTATAGTTCATATAGGACTCCTTGATGCCTTGTATTCTTACATTCTTACATTATTAATATAAGTTTTATTGTAGAGCCTGTCAAGACAAAATATAATTGCAGTTTGGCTTTGGGCTATAATATAATCTGGCACGAACCATGTTGTTTAAGAAAATGAATATTTTGGGCTTTTGTGCTCTTGATTTTTGGCATTCCGTTTATGTGATTTAAAAGGCAGCTGATCGAACTCTCACTCCAAGCAGGATGTGAAGGACGAAGTCAACCAAACAGGCAAAAAAATAATTGAAGTTGGTCAGACATTATTTTAAAATAGACCCACCAAAATTCAAAAAAGAGTTAAAAGGAGAAGGGAATATGAAAACGATTTGCCGATGTTTGGTACTCATTCTGTCAATAGGCTTATTTATCTCTGTAAATAATCTTGAAGGCTATTCTACTCTTATAAGGTCAGACTATGGAGATGAGAACACCTCCATCAAGAGGCTTTTAGATGAGGTGGTCCGATTTGAGAAAAGTACGGGAGGCTCCCTAGGGGTCGGGGCAGTTCATCTCGAAACAGGCAGATCCTTTTATTACAATAAAGATATCCGTTATCCCATGGCAAGCACTTTTAAGATTCCGATTGCTGTAAAGCTTTTATCCCTAGTTGAAAAAGGAGAGATAACGCTGTCAGACATGATAAAAGTTAAAAAGAGCGACCTCCATCCCGGAAGCGGAACTATAGCCCAGCTGCTGGATGATCCTGGCGTCATCCTGTCTGTCCAAAATCTATTAGAGCTGATGCTGCTGATAAGTGACAACAGCGCTACAGATATTTGCCTGAACTATGTAGGCGGATCAGGATCAGTAACTCAAAAGATGCGCGATATAGGGATCATGGATATCGATATTAACCGCCCCACATATGTGGCTATTGCTAATTACCTGGGAGTCATATCCGTGAAAGAAGGCGAACCCTACTCGGATGATGATGTAGTCAAGGAACTCGGGCAGCTGTCAAAGGAACAGCGCAAGCAAGCCGCAGAGGCTTTCAGTAAAGATAAGCAGGACACAGCGACTCCTCCTGCTATGGCGCAGTTACTGAAAAAAATCTGGAATAAGGAAATCCTCAGTAAAGAAAACTCAGAGTACCTTCTTGATATTATGAAGCGCTGTCAGACCGGTAAAGCCAGGATCAAAGGCATTCTCCCCTCTGATACCACTGTCTATCACAAAACCGGAACCATAGGAAGTTCAACAAATGACGTAGGAATCATTGAACTCCCCGGAGACGCAGGAAATGTCATAGCGGTCATCTTCATAAAAGAAGCAAAAGTTGACAATGAAGAAAGCGAAGAGGTCATCGCCCATATCGCCAGAACATTATACGATTACTTCCTCTTCACAACTGAATAATGCTCAAATGCTCCCATCTTGAAGAACTGCGGCTTGGCTGTGCCAACCTATAGATTGCAATATAGATAGCCCAAATTCACCTTATCTATTTGTGCTTAGACCACCCATTTTGCCTAAAAATATTTACTTGTAGGAAATTAATTTGTTCTTTTAATGCAAAAGCTATATTGTGGCATTGATGCACATTCATAAGACAATGGGCAAATATTGGAGATTCCATTAAAAGAAAAATTATTGTGACAGGAAAAATAGTAATGCTATATGATTAATAAGTTATGGATCTGTATCTCTGTTGTTTAAGAAAGTGAATATTTTAATTCAATTCTTAGCGGGATTTTGTGGGGAGCATCTGCTTGATGAGAAGATATTTGTGGTGCCGTCGTATCAGGTGGGGCATCAAATCGGGGAATCGCTTACGAAAGCCGGGCATTCTTGGGTGAATTTACGGTTTGCGACGCTGCCGTCTCTGGCTCAGGAATACGCAGGACTTGATCTATCACAGGGGGATATTAGTCAGATTTCCGAATCCTCGGCAGTGATTCTGCTGAACAAGGTTTTCGGCGCGCTGCTGGACGATGGAAGGTTGAGTTACTTCGGTGAACTCAAGCCATCAACAGGAATCATACGGGCTCTACACAAGTCGCTCTATGCACTAAGGATGGATGGCATAAGGAGCGACGACTTAGCGCCTGAGAGTTTTATAAACGAAAAGAAAGGACTGGAAATCAGGTTTATCCTGAAAAGCTATGAAGAAGAGTTGGAAAAAAATAAATTCATAGACCTGCCGGGGCTCTATTCCATGGCGCTTGAAAATGCCGAAGAAAGCCCTTCGGATCAGGAGAAATATTTTCTGATTCTTCAAAACAGTTCCTTAAATAAGCTGGAGACAGAATTCTTAACCAAGGTTGCGGGGGAAAACCTGATCCTGGTTCCACAGGATCCGGTGATAGGGATTGAAAGGCCGCGGTACTACATAGAGATTGCTTCGCAGTCTTCGGTGACTCGCAATGACAGGGGTGTTTGCAATGACAGGGTAGTACCGAGATCAGATATTGAGAGGGCGCCGTGGCTGTTTGCTCCGTATAAAGCCCCTCCTCCCATCAAAGACGGCACCCTGGAACTCACAAGAGCCATCGGGTCTTCGAATGAATGCCGGGAAATTCTGAGGTGCATAACAAGCGAAAAGATCCCTCTGGATGATGTCGAAATTGTTTATCCTCCTGGGATAACCTATCCCTCCATTTTCTATGTGCTTTCCATGAAATCCGGGATTCGGGTGACCTTTGGGAACGGCATTCCACCCGGGTTTACTTCCCCGGGCAAGATATTCAGAAACATGCTGAAATGGATAGAGGGAAATTTTCAGACATCGGAGCTCTGCCGCATGATCGAGAGCGGCGACCTGAAACTTTACGGCAAAGGAAAAAAAGAAGACATTCCCTCTGCACAAAAAACCAGCCGTTATTTGAAAAGGGCCATGATCGGCTGGGGAAGAGAGCGGTATATTCATAGGCTGGAGAACTTGAAGAAGAGCTGCGAAAGCAAAGCCTCGAAGATTCCTGATGATGAGGATGATGACAGGACACCGAAATATGAGGCCTATATCAAGGATATCGACTGGGTCATAAAGCTCATAAAAAATATGCTCGATTGCTTTCCTCTGTGGGAGGAAAAGGAGGAAATCGATTTCAGGGAGATTTGTCGAGGGATCTCCTGGTTTCTGAAGGAATTCTCACGGATACGGAATGACCTGGACAGGGAAGCCTATGCATCGATCAGGGCGAAGCTGGAAGAGGTAGCTGAGCTTGAAACCGCTTTATTGCCAAGAGAGGATGCCTTCGAGAGGCTTCGCATCCTGTTGGAGAACATCCGGGTTGGTGCATCGGGGCCACAGCCTGGCCATCTTCATCTTTCGAGCTATCGCTCAGGCGGCTATTCAGGACGCCCTTTGACCTTTGTCGTGGGGCTCAACCAGGATCACTTCCCCGGGATCGGATATCAGGATCCCTTTCTTCTGGACGAGGAGAGAGAAAGGATATCCGGCTCGCTCAAGACGACAGAGGACATGCTGAGGGAGAACCTTTATTCGATGGCTTCGCTCCTTTCGTCGCTTCGGGGCAGGGCTGTGCTGAGCTATTCATCCTATGACATCGTGGATGAGCGGCCGTCTTTTCCATCATCTTTGATGCTTCAGGCTTTTCGTCTGGTCGAGGGAGATCCGAGGCTCGACTATTCGGCGCTTCTGGAGAGGCTTCCCGAGCCTCATGGATTCCTGCCTGAGGACATGGATAAGACCTTTGACACGATCGACTGGTGGCTTCGGAAGCTTTCCTCTGACGGCACACTCTATGACGGGATTGACGTTGTGAAACAATGCTTTCCGGAGCTTGGCCGGGGAATCGATGCTCTTGATACCCGGAATGCTTTAAAATTGAGTCTATACGAAGGCATGGTCCAGGTGAAGGTCGAAGATGTCCATCCTCTCTTCAACAAAGATGTGGTCATGTCGTCCTCGAGGTTTGAACTTCTGGCCTCGTGTCCTTTTGCCTATTTTCTTAACTATATTCTCGGTCTTTACAAGCCGGAGGAGATCGAATTCGACCCATCGGTGTGGCTGGACCCTCTCCAGAGAGGAAGCCTGATTCATGAGATATTCTATGTGTTTATGTCGGAATTAAAAAAGATAGGTGAGAAGGTGGAGGCGAAAAAACACCTCTCCCTCATGCAAAAGATCGCTAAGGAGACTATTTCTCGCTATAAAGAAGAGATCCCACCACCCTCTGAAGGGGTGTTTGCCAAAGAAAAAGCCGAGGTGATGCAGGCGATGGATGTGTTTCTGGCGGCTGAACAAAAACTGGGAGAGCGAGTGGAGCCCTTGATGTTCGAGGTTGTGTTCGGGATCGAAGAAAAAGAGGGCAAGGGAATGGAAGAGCCGGTGAATGTGGCGCTAACGCCTGAGTCATCTTTCAGGATGAGGGGAAAAATCGACAGGATCGACCGGGTGGGAGGCAATCGTTACCGGGTGATCGATTACAAAACAGGGCGATACTCCCGGTATGACAAACTCCGGTGCTTTGGGGGAGGACGTACTCTCCAGCATGCCCTTTACTCGTTGGCTGCAGAGGAAATATTAAAGAAAACGGGGGTAGACGCAAGCCCCAGGGTTGTGGAGAGTGGATATTATTTCCCGACACGGAGAGGAGAAGGCAAGGAGGTTTTGGTCGAGGAATTCAACCGGGAGGAACTCAAGTGCCTGCTCTGTGAGCTTTTGGATATTCTGAAGAGGGGGCATTTTATCGTTGGGTTGGATGCGAGCTGTGCCTATTGTGATTTTCTGCCCATCTGTGGAGATGGTGCGAAGGATAGGGCCAAAGCAAAAAGGCACAGCAATCCTGTGGAGTTTGGGGTTGTAGACAGACTCAAAGAGTATAAATAGTGATGGATAGCCAGAGACTTATCGACAAGGAAGCAAGGGAGAAGATCGAGACCGCATTGGACACTACTCTGCTTGTCGAGGCAGGGGCAGGTTCAGGGAAGACCCACAGTTTAGTGGTCAGAATACTGGCACTTTTGGCATCGGGTCGGGCCAAGATCAACACCTTTGCGGCTGTGACGTTTACGAGGAAGGCGGCAGCCGAGTTGAGGGGGCGTTTCCAGACAGAGCTGGAGAGGGCGGTTTTGCAGGCCGGAGATAAGGATAAGGAAATTCATGACCGGTTGGCCGAGGCCCTCCATTATCTGGAGCAGAGCTTTATCGGGACCATCCATTCCTTCTGTGCGAAGATTTTGAGGGAGCGGCCAATAGAGATCGCACTGGACCCTGATTTTGCGGAGCTGGAAGAGATCGAAAACAGCATCTTCCGGGAGAACTGCTGGCATGAGTATCTGGTGAAAGCAAGACTCACAGATGAGGATGCGCTTCTTGAACTCGAGAGGACTGGCATCACTCCTGATGAATTGAAGGAGCCGTTTGTGTCTTTGTCGCTTTATCCGGAGGTCGAGTTTATTGGGGGGAATGATGAAGAGCCGGATTATGGTGAATACAGGAGAGCGCTCGAGGATTTTCTGAGTGATGCCCGGAAGTGCGTGCCTTTTGAGAAGCCTGCAAAAGGGTATGATTCCCTTCAAGGATTGATGCACCGGTGTTTTTTGCGTCAGGCAAACCTCGGTTTTTCCGACCAAGGTGTTTTGATGGAGACATTCGAGCTGATGGACAAAAAGGTTAAGGTCATACAGAACCGGTGGCCGTCCAAAGAAGAGGCACTGGACTTTCAGAGTGCGTTCGATGCGTTTAGTGATGGGATTGTCAAAGAGGCTTTGAGGCAGTGGCGGGAATTAAGGCATTCGAAAATTCTGGCGTTTCTAAGGCCTGCGTTGGATTTCTTCAAGGAAAAACGGTTGAGTCAATCTAAACTGAACTTCCAGGACCAGTTGATGTTGTCGTCGCAATTGCTCAGGGAAAACCCTGAGGTTAGGCGATATTTCAGCAGGCGGTATTCACATATCCTTGTCGATGAGTTCCAGGATACAGATCCGATCCAGGCAGAGGTTCTCTTTTACTTGACTGGGACCGATACGGAGGAGAAAGACTGGCACAAACTGACGCCGAGGCCCGGGTCGCTGTTTTTGGTGGGTGACCCGAAGCAGTCGATCTTCCGGTTCAGGCGGGCTGATATCGACACCTACAATCTCGTGAAGGGACAGATCGAGAAGGGAGGCGGAGAGGTGCTTCATTTGACCACGAATTTCCGATCTATCGATGCGTTGGCTGAGTGGAACAATGCGGTTTTTCGGAATGTATTCCCTGAGAAGGCGGACAGATACCAGGCGGCTTTTGCCACTTTGAATACGGTGAGGGAGGCGGAAGGGAGATTGCACGGGGTGTTTAAGATTTCCATTCCGCAGCAAGAGAGGCATAAGGAAAAGCTGATCGTCGGGATAGATGCCGACAAAATCGCCGATTTTATAAGCTGTGCTTTGAGAGAGGAGGCAAAAGAAAGGAATGGGTGGGAGCCGTCGGATTTTTTGATCCTTTTCCGTTACAGGAAAAACATGACCGTGTATGCAAGGGCTCTGGAGAAACGGGGAATTCCTTACGAGATAACGGGAAGTGGTGCATTCTCAGAATCCGAAGAAGCAAAGGAAATTTTGAACCTGGCCAAGGCTTTGAACGACCCTGACAATCCTATTTATACCGTGGCTGTGCTTCGAGGGATCTTTTTCGGGGTGAGCGATAAGGATCTGTATGAATATAAACAAAAAAGGGAACGGTTCTATTTTTTAAAGGGAGTGGATGAGAAGGAAGGGGATGTAAAAGACAAGGTTTCACAGAGCCTTTCCAAACTCAGGCAGTGGTGGGAATGGATAAGGAAGTATCCCGCGACCACGGCTCTGGAGATGATCTTCGAGGATTCGGGCATCGTCAATTTTGCCGCATCTTCTGAGATTGGAAGCAGCCGGGCCGGGAATCTTTTCAAGCTTTTAACGATTCTTCGCAGTCAGGAAAGGGAAGGAGCAGCATCTTTTGCTGAGCTTGTGGATTACTTGGAGGAGCTTGTTTCCGTTTATGAGATAGAGGAAATGAGCCTGACGCCGGGAAGAAAAAATGCTGTGCGGCTGATGAACCTGCATAAGGCGAAGGGATTGGAGGCCTCCTTTGTTTTTCTGGCAAATCCTGTGGGACAAAGGGAGCATGCTCCGGATAAACACATCATCCGGAAGGGGATGATTCCTGAGGGATATTTTCTGTGCAGCAAAAAGATTGGGAAGCATCATTGGACGGCCCTTTCCTATCCTGTGGGGTGGGAGGAAAAAGTGGAGGAGGAGAGGCTGTATGCCGAGGCCGAGGAGCAGCGGTTGATGTATGTGGCATCGACGAGGGCCAAAGACTGTTTGGTTGTGAGTACGTATGAGGGGAAGCTTGGAGAAAGACGTGCGTGGAGTTCTCTGGACGATTGTATACAGGGTGTATGGAGTTCTTTAGATGATTGTATCCAGAGTGTGCCCGAGCTCGAGATTCCTGATGTGAGGTTTGTGGAGGAGAGGGAGAAACTGAGGCTCAGGAAGGGTGAATGGGAAGTGGCAAAGGAGAAGATAAAGGAGAGGCGGGATGTGGTGGCGGTGCCGAGTTATGCTGTTGAGAGTGTGACATCGCTCGCCAAGAAGGATCTGGAAGTGCCCGAGTGGAGGCGGGGGAGTTACGGCATGGCCTGGGGTAGAGCAGTGCATAAGATGCTCGAGATTTTGGGGAAATGGGATGCGGATTGGGATGGTGATGGCCAAAAGCTTGGTCTGCTGTCAGAAAATGTCCTTGTGGCGGAAGAAATAAGCCTGGACAAAAAGATTGAGCTTGTAAGATTGGTCCTGTCGATAACAAAATCCGAATTCTGGGAAAGAGTGAACCAAGCCGAGAAAAAATTCTTCGAGGTTCCGTTCTCAATCATGACAGATAGAAAAGCCCTGGGAATAACTGATAGGGAGGAGGTAAGGGCACAAACGGGTGATTTAACAATGTGCGAAAGTAATAAACCCGGTAAAAAAGATTCGAAAAACAAGAATTTAGACAAGCAGAGACTCCCGGTCATCTTAACCGGTGCCATCGACCTGGCCTTTTTGGAGAGAGACGGGTGGATAATCGCCGACTTCAAGACCGATGATATTAGAGATGACCTAAAAAGCTTCGTGAATTATTACGCCCCCCAAGTCAAAATCTACAGCCGCTTCTGGGCGGAAATCACCAAACAACCCATCAAAGGGGCCGGCCTGTATTTCACCTCCATCAATAAATGGGTCGAAATCATATAGAGATTGTTGCCTTGCATTATTGTATCGCCTTTAGGGCATTATCTTTTAAGATATCTCTTAATCTCCTCATGAGTCCCAGCCAATACAAACAGGTTTTTTCCAAAGCCAATTTATAAATAAAAAATCAATTGAGATTCCATAAAAAATAATTGAGGATTGCGGCAAAGCTTACCCAAAGGATGTAAGGAAGAAGTAAAAATGAGGCAATTTTTGAAATTTTGAAGGATTGAATAATGGTTAATGAAATGGCAACCCATAGAACAATTATCTCGAAAAATGCAAAAAGCGGCGATTTAAGGCCGAAGAATAGGATAGACCAGAGAACGTTCAACACAAGCTGGATAGCAAAGAAAATCAAGGCTTTTTTTACCTTTTGTTCTCTCAAACTTTTTTCCCACAGAAGATAGAGAGAGATTCCCATCAGCACAAACAAAGTTATCCAGACAGGAGAGAACAGCCAATTCGGGGGGTTGAAAGATGGCTTTTCGAGTGAAGCATACCATGTGGGAATGGAAGGGGTTGTAAACAGGGAACCAAGAAAGCCAGCCAACTGGCAGATTAAGATACTGATTATAAGTCTGATCAAGCTCTTTTTGGTCATTTTGTCCTCCTTGAGGCATCGACCAAGCCCCAGTCTAAAAGTTATTTAAACTCTTTTTGCGTTTTTCGTAATATTTCTGGTGGTATTCCTCGGCTTTGTAGAATTCAGATGCGGGGACGATTTGAGTGGCAATAGGCTTTTTAAATCGGCCTGAACTCTCGAGCTTGTCGACCATTTTTTCAGCAGCTTCCTTCTGACTGTCGTTGTTGTAAAAAATATAGCTCTTATACTGGGTGCCGATGTCAGGTCCCTGGCGGTCGATCTGGGTTGGATCATGGATTTTAAAGAAAAATTCCAGGAGATCTTCGTAACTGATCTTATTTGGGTCGAAGGTGATCTTCACGGCCTCGGCGTGTCCGGTCTTATCGGAGCAGACCTGCCTGTAAGTCGGGTTTTTTGTGTGACCTCCAGTGTAGCCAACAACAGTCGAGATAACACCTGGAAGTAAACTGAATTTTTGCTCGACTCCCCAGAAGCAGCCTGCAGCAAAGATTGCGGTCTCAACTTTTAGGGATTTTTTATCCTTTTCATCAGGTCTATCTTCAGGATTTGATTCGGCGCGTTGTTGAGAATCAGTTGGCTTAAAATCCAGACTGACTGAATTAATGCAGTAATGCTTACCTGGGGGGCCTGGACCGTCATCGAAGATATGTCCAAGATGAGCTCCGCAGACCGTGCATCTCGTTTCGATTCGGTGCATGAAATGGGAATAATCATCTAAATAGTCAATATGATTTTCATTCACAGGAGCAGTGAAGCTCGGCCAACCTGTGCCCTGTTCGTATTTGGCTTCAGAACTGAACAGGGGAGTGCCGCATCCAGCGCATACGTATATTCCTTTCTTATAATGGTTGTTGTATTTGCCTGTAAAAGATCGTTCTGTACTGCGTTTCCTCATTACTTGATATTGTTCGGGCGACAAGATCTTTTTCCATTCTTTATCTGTTTTGATTACCTTCTTGATCATCGTTTCTTCTCCCTTACTAAACTCGTCGGCTGTTGATTCCTGTTTGAACGAAGGCTTAAGACTTAGGCAGCAAATTAAGACGGCAAGAACCGTGAGGGCAATGATAATTTTTCGCTTAATTGAGTCTCCCATATCCTTTATTTCCCCTGAAATTATTATAATTTATTTTGAGGAGGAAGTAAAGAGCACGAATCAAATCATCTAAAATCTAACCGAAGAAGTAATGTCTTGTCATTTAAGAATCTAACCATGGTATGCCAGCAAATTCCTGGGTCTGGGGTTGAAATCCCAGTATCGAAAGAGGATTTAAATTCATATTTCATAAGGATTTGATATGCTTTTTTGAAGCACTTGGACTTTTATAGATTTTACCTTTCTCAGCGACTACCATCTCCGGATCGTGACGCCCTTCCTGGCCGGCTGGTATTCTCTGCGCTTGTAAAAAAGAGGAAGTACGGACGAAGCAAAAATGGGGGCTTCTCCGGTATAAATTTTTGGGGGAATTTCTATACAAGTTCCTACAAAATTGTAGCCCTTCCTACAATAATGTAGGATTTGTCATAACGTTCATAATTTAATTTCCTTTATTTTCAACAACATATAACTTGGCACGAGTTTTGCACTACAAACGACCTGATGAAACAAATGAAACGAAAGGAGGTTCCAATGAACATCAGAAAAACAATCGCGCTGATGGGATCTTTGATGATCCTGGGAGCGGGCTTAATTTTTGCCGAGGATACAACGCAAAAAGCGGCTCGAAATGTCGCACAAAACATGGTACAATCAAGATTCCAAGTCCGCACCCTGTTTGTAGATGAAAACGGAGACGGAATCTGTGATTTTGCTAATGATTTCCGTGATCACGACAATGATGGGATCCCCAATGGCCAGGATAGTGACTGGGCCAGACCCCAAGATGGTACGGGATACCAGGGAAGGAATGGAAACATGGCTTCCTCAAACAAGTTCAGGAACAAACACAATTTCCGCGTCAGTCAATTCGGCAGCGGCATATGCGATGGAACAGGTCCTAAGGGCTTGGGCAACAGGCGCGGCGGCAGATGAGACACAAAGAGGAGAGTGAACCTCTCCTCTTTCAAAGAGGGAAAAGGGGCATACCCTCATTTCCCTCTTTCAAGAAGGAGAACATGAGAAGATACGCATTCATCCTGTTTTTTGCACTGCTGCTCGCACCAAACCTGACTGCTGACACCCTTTCCCTGTCCTTTTTCCAGAACGCAACCAACAATCTCTTCCAAAACCGGTTTGCAGAATCAGACCAGCTCTCAACTTTTGGCCTTTATGTGGATAAGAATATCTCCGAGTTCTCACTGTTTACTGAAGGGAGCTATTCCTATCTTTTTGAAAATCCCAACCTCACATACTACACTCAAGATGTGGGGATTGACTACATTCATGCTCTTAATGAGAAATCCGCGTTTTATCTTTCGCTAACCGGACGCGGAGCTTTCTACCGGTCTGACTATTCTGATTTCAATTATCTCTCTGTAAATTTTTTTACAGCCTTCAAAACTTACCTCAGCCAGACATCCATCCTGAAATCCAACTATACGTTTGAGTACAAAAACTACAAGTCGTCTGTTTTTGATTCCGTCAGCCACTCCCTGATGCTCTCTCTCGATAAATACTTTCAGACGAAAACCACTCTGAAGGGGGAGATGAGCTGGGGATACAAAAACTTTTTACACCCTTATTTCTCGGAGGAGGAAGTTGTGGTCGCGGAAACGAATTCCTCGTCTTCGGGGGGCAAAGGACGGCACAATCCCTATAGAAATGGTCTGCACCAGTTCATCATACAAACCCAGAGTGAGGGACAGGGAATCCAAGTGTTTTCATTGTCGGGATTGATTGCCCAAGGCCTGGGGAGTCGAGTAGGACTTCAGCTAACAGGCACAAAACAATGGAGCCTTTCCGGAAAAAATCCTTTCACTTTCATAGAAGAGTTCTACGCTGTCGAAAATCCTTCCTATGACCGGTTTTCTTGGGAAGGTTTCAGGATTGGAACCCAAATGACTGTGCTTATACCCTGGAATATCCAATTGAAGTTGATGTATACTATGGATAATAAGGAATTCCCAGGGATTGAAAGCCTGAGCCTTGAAGGAGATTCTCTGGGAATATTGCGAAAGGACGAAAGAAGACAGTTCGAAGTGAGGGCCAAGAAGAATTTTTCGAAATTTTCTGTTTCTGTTTCCTATTTCTATGTAGCCAACGGTTCCAACGACTCCTTATTTGACTGGAACGGCCACTTTTTTTCCGCCGGGATTCAATGGAATATACCTTATGGAGAAAGAAAATGAAACGTCTGTCTATGTGTGGATTGTTCGTTGTTTTGATCTATGCAGCAGCTTTGTCCTTCGGACAAAAAACAGAGCATTTTTACAACGTGGATAAGGAAATCACTGTCAAAGGCACCATTAAAGAAATCAAAATGGAGCCTCTCTACAAGAATACATCTCCTTTTCTCGTCATCATCCTTGAGGAAAACAAGACAAACACAATCTTCAAGGTCGAAATCAGCCCCGTATGGTTCTTTGACCATGATTTCCACCAGGGCGAATATCTTGTGGTCAAAGGGTCCTTCTACGCATCCGAAGAAAACGTCCGAAATATCATTACACGGGAAGTCCAGTTCAGCGGCCAAACCCTTCTTCTTAGGGATCAGCACGGCTTTCCAAATTGGAGAGGAGGAAAGGGACAAACAAATAGGAAGGGGAAAAGAAAAATGGGCTTATATTGAAAAAGAAGGCTATATTCTTATTTTTTTTCCTTCCCCTGATAGGGATTGTTATCCTTTTCTTTATTCTTTCCACAGTGAACCGGTCCTACATCAAAAGCAAGGTCGAAGACCTGGTAAAAGAACAGCTCCGTTCCACGGCCGAAATTCTCAAGACTAACATATCCCATTATTTGAGCGAAAACTATCAGGCAGACGAGATCTTCGAGCTTTATTCCGGAGAAGAAAATATCTATTATATGGCCCTGCTGGACGATGAAAAGAACATATTAGGCTGGAAGTCTCAGTTCGAAGGATATCTTCCCCTCTCTCGCAAAACCATCCAGGAAAAAGAATCGTGGGTCATAGATTCACCGGCCGGCAAGATATTCAACTTTTTTTCTTCTTTTACCGCACCGGATCAGAAAAATTACCATATTTATTTGGGATATTCCCTGGTTAATCTTGAAGAGATGATGGCCCATTCCCGAAGGAATTTCATTATTCTTTTTGCCGTAATCGTGGGTATAGGAATTGTTTTCTTTTTGGGTATTTATCAAATTCAAGCCCACTATATGAAAAAGGAGAAGGAAACCGAGAAGGAAAAGCGGGAGAAGGAGAGATTCCGTGAGATCTCCGCTTTTGCCTCAGGAATAGCCCATGAAATCAAAAATCCGCTGAACAGCTTAGCCCTTCTCCTCGAGCTCTTACAAAAAAAATCCCCACAGGAACTCTGGGAGGACATTTCTCAAGGAAGAACAGAAGTCCAAAAAATATCCCGGATCATTGATCTTTTCTCAGCCACGCTCAAACCACTGAACCTCCAGAGAGAGAGGTTTGTCCTTAAGTATCTTATCGAGGACATCTTTGAATCTTTGAGAAGGGGAGGCTCCTCTAAGTCAGTAGACCTGCAGTATTCCGAAGACAAAGAGATCATTATAAACGCGGATAAGGGATTAATGAGCCAAGCCTTTCTCAACCTGCTGCAAAATTCCCTCGATGCCTCCGAAAAGGAAACGATTCGTGTCCAAGCCAAAGAACAACGAAAAAAAGTTTCCATAACCATCACAGACAGCGGAAGAGGAATGTCTGATGAAGAAAAGACACACATTTTCGAACCTTTCTACTCCCATAAAAAGGAAGGCATGGGCATTGGCCTTTACCTGACAAAAAAAATCATCGAGGCCCATCACGGAAGCATCATATTCGACAGCCGCATCGGGCAGGGGACTTCTTTTTTAATTCAGATTACGGGAGGTTGAAATGGACAAAGGACATCTTTTAATTGTTGAGGACGATCCTCTCCAGAAAAAACTGATCAGAGAGAATCTGGAACAAGAAGGCTACATAGTCTTTGAAGCCTCATCCCGGAAAGAAGCCCTTGGAGTCATCACAGAGCAGACCATAGACATCGCTGTGGTCGATTACAAACTGGACGAGGAGACAGGAATCGATGTCATCCAGGGGGTCCTGGAGAAAAATCCATTGATCACGCCTATTATGGTGACCGCATACGGAAACGTGGAAACGGCTGTTCAAGCCTTGAAAAAGGGAGCTTACGACTACATCGCCAAGCCCATCGACTTTAATAAATTTCTTTTATTGATTGAAAGGGCATTGGAACGGCAAAAGCTGAAAAAAGAAGTCTCATTGCTTCAAAGTTCTCTCGAAGAAAAATTCAGACCGAAAAATTTCATCTTCACTTCCTCGGAAATGAACAAGGTAGCTCAGTTGACAGCCAAAGCGGCTAAAAGCGAGGCAACGGTTCTCATTTCTGGAGAGACAGGAACAGGAAAAGACCTTGTGGCCAAAACCATCCATTATTCCTCCAACAGAAAAAAAGGGCCTTATGTTGTCGTCAATATCCCTTCTTTTCCAGAAACCCTTATCGAAAGCGAACTCTTCGGGACCGAGAAGGGAGCCTACACAGGCGCATATGAAAGAAAAATCGGAAAATTTGAGTCAGCCTCCGGAGGAACCCTTTTTCTTGACGAAATCGGTGACCTCCCTCTCAAGCTTCAGGTCAAACTCCTGCGCTTCCTGCAAGAGAGAGAGTTCTACCGGTTGGGATCGTCTCAACCATTGAAATCAGATGTCAGAATCATCGCAGCCACAAACAGGGACTTGGAGAAGCTGATGGAAGAGGAGAAATTCAGGCCAGACCTTTACTACCGGTTAAACGTCATCCGCATCTATGTTCCTCCTCTGAGAAAAAGAAAAGAGGATGTTCCTCCTCTAGTGGACCACTTCATCAGAAAGTTTGCCGAGAAGGAGGGAAAAAAAATCGAGGGAATATCTGCCGAAGCCATGAACGCCATCATTCAATATCCGTTTCCCGGAAACATCAGGGAACTGGAAAATGTCATGGAGAGGGCGGTTGTTTTCTGCGAGAAGGATTACATTATAACCGCAAATCTACCCCTTTTTCTAAAGGAAAAAAAAGAAGAAAAATTACAGATGGATGGGCTGTCTTTGACAGAGAGAGTCAAGCGGCTCGAAATCTTGGAAATCAAGAAAGCAATCAGGGAAAACAATGGCGTTAAGAGCAGGGCGGCCCGGGCATTAGGGATCACGGAGAGAATGCTTGGCTACAAGATAAAATCCTACAAAAGATAAGAATTTCCTTTTTTGTTGATGACGATGTTCACTCAATTTCATTAAATTTCCACCCTCTTAATAGCTGCCTCTCCGATAATACACATAAAAAACAAATCCAGTCAACAAGAAATCCGCAGGAATGAGAGAATCTTATAAAATTAGCTAATTGAATTGGATTGATTGAATTGCAGCTTGGCTGTGCCAACCTATAGATTGCAATATAGATAGCCCAGATTCACCCCCTATATTTGCGCTTAGACCATCCATTTTGCACGATTTTCGCCAGTTGACATCTTGGAATAAAAATATCAGAACACAAGATGCTGAGGTCAATTGCCAGAAGCATTATCGTTTTATTTATCTAATAGGAGTCCAGATAGTATTAGTTTTGAAGGTTGTTGTTTTCATTCTGTCAATATGCAGCTTCAGGCACCAGTAAGTGACTGCTTTTCGACTTAGATTTCGGCTGTTTAATAATACATCTATGAATTTTTTCATGCTGTTTTTTTCCTGGATCTTTTTAATATAATCAAAACCCCCGAAATTTATTGCTCTCTCAATTTCAATTTCAGGAGGCACGGAACCAGGATCCCTGTCCCAGAATAATTCTTCTCTCATTTTATAAACTCATAAAAAAACTGTTTGATATCTTTCCATTCCTTGTTGGTTATTTTATGAATTTTGCCCCTATTTTTTATTAACATTATATTATCTTTTTCCTTTTCCGCATCATCAAAATATACAAAAGATGTCTTTCAGATGACAGGGGAAAAACCATAATTATCGTTACGCCAAATTTGAAATACCACCTTTTTTCCCTTTTGCCTTGACACTTGGAATGATTTTTTTGACTTGTTTGGAGGGCTGTGCTATAAGGCACTTTGAATCATATTTAGTAAGTGTTCAAAGGAGGCCTTTTCATGAAAAATCTTAAAATCTGTGCACTTTTATCTCTTTTACTGCTCACTTCTTTCTTCTTCTTTTCTTGCCAGAAAGCCGAGGATGTTCAAGTCGAAGACACTCAAACAGAAATCTCTCAGGAGGAAACCACAGCATCAGTCCCGGCTCTCAATGATCTCCATGAGGTGATCTATCCGATGTGGCACAGCGCTTTTGCAGAGAAAGACTATGCTCTGATCAAAGAGCTTCTTCCGCAGTTGGCCTCTCTGACAGAAAAACTGGATCAAGCGGAACTGCCTGGCATCCTGCGCGATAAAAAGGAACAGTGGGATGAGGGGAAAGGTACGATTAAAACCACTCTAGATAATCTCCATAAAGCTGTTGATGCGGACAATAAGGAAGACATGTTGAGTCAGGTCGAAGCTTTTCATAGTTCCTACGAGCGCCTCGTTCGGACAATCAGTCCGGTTGTGCCCGAACTGGAAGCCTTTCATCAAGAGCTGTATAAACTCTATCACTATCACATGCCGAATTTTGAACTGGAGTTGATTCGTAGTGATGTTGCGGCCATGCAGGAGAAAGTGGTTCCTTTAAGAACCGCACAGCTTTCAACACGCTTGGCTTCCAGACAGGAAGATTTTCAAGCAGTTGTGGACAATCTTGAAACGGAACTCAATAAATTGGCTGAATCCGTCAAAACGAGTCAAAAGCAAGAAATTGCCGATGCGGTTGAGAGGGTTCATACGGCTTACCAAAACACGGAAAAGATTTTTGACTGACTGATATCAAGTGTAATGTTGATTTGAAATAGCCCATTTTATTTCTCCTCTTCAATTAGAGAAAATACGAAGTCAAAAAAAGAAGAATTTGTTTTCACTCTCATAAATTTTCTTCAGAAATTGGATGAATTTTAGGTTATGGTTTACCATAATCTAAATGTTTTTCATAAATCTACCTGTCAAGTCATTTAAAAATCATCTATTGACAATAAACAATAATTCCCCTATTGTGTAAAATTGCTTTTCCTTCAGGATATGATAACCAAATATCCATGAGTTTGAAACCTTGCCTGCCTGAGGTATCTAAAGTTGAAATTTTACAAGCCCCATGCTATTTTGAAATTAAGAGATCAAACAATTTTTTGTAAGGAGAAGGGGATGAAAAAAATATTTAATTTTGTGGTGTTTACAATTTTGTTTTCCATATATCTGCCTGCCAATATATTAATACCTGTTACGGCGGACGCTAAAGCGGAAAAATCGGTTCTGCGGCCTGGAGAAACCGTTAAAATAACTCTGCTGAACTTTAGAGACGAAAACAATAAGCCAGCGAGTTCCGGGGAAAAGATTATCGTCAGGAGCAGCCATGGTCTAATCATGAACGGCACCAGCTGGTCTTATGATGAAACAGGATCCGATGAGGAAACATCCTCCATTCCGACTGTGCCAATTACCGGAAGTGCGAAAGTCTTCCTGCTGGGCAGTGATGGCAGGATTGAAGTTTATTACCGTGCTCCTTTAAGGGGAAAAGTCAGTGAAGTGGAGATTGAAGTTTTTAACTCACCCTCATACGGCTCGACAGCGGTTAAGGAGTTTGACGAAGCTACCATAGGCAAGCTTATAGCCAAAGCAAAACTCAAAATTAAATGGGGTACATATTTTCTGCTGAACTACGAGGAGAAGAAAAAAAACAAACGCGGAAGCAAAGTGGTATATACTCACGAGATAAAGTCTGTCATACGTATTGATTGCGAGCCCTGGCAAGCAGGCAGCATGCTACAGATAAAAAACCTGGAAGTGCTTGAGTTTTCCGGTAAAGCCGATCTCATAGGCAATGATTATCATGAGGTGCAAAAAGCCGTATCTGCAAAACCCCTTGCTTATAACACCCTGGTTTTACTTCATCTGAATCCTGAAAACAAGAAAATACAGGGTATCATTTACGAACCTGTTCCCTTAAATGTGGAGTGGCAGGGGGATGAGATTCCAGAAGGCCCACCGGATGTAGTAAATGTGGGCCCGGTTTCCAAAGATGAAAGAGGTTCTGAGGAAGCCAGGTTTCAGGGATATAAGATGAAATTTGATTTCCCTAAATCGAAACAGGATTCCAAAGGCAAAACAGAAGAGCGGGTTCGGAGCATACAGCAGTTCTTGCTGCAGAATTTCGCTGAAACCCAGGTTCACCCTGACCATATCGTAAAAGAGGGAGACGGAAAAACCTTTTTCGCCGGCCAGGGCAAATGGGAAAAATCTTCAGGCAGCAATTTCCACCGTAAAACCTACACCTGGGAGCTGCATATAACAGACTAACAACTTTTTAATATTCGAATTCCAGATAGAAAGTGGTGTAGTATGGGCTTTTACAATTGAAGAAATATTTTGACATCTATGTTTTAAGTTTATAATATTATTTTTTCAGATAGCCGGGGAAAACATGATGTTGCCATGAACCCTTTAAGCTGTATACTTCTTCTTCAACTCGGATACCTTATAGGTTCACTCTCTCCATCCTATTTTCTTGGAAAAGTCCTATATAGTGTAGATATACGTGAATTAGGGACGAAAAACGCTGGGACAGTCAACGCATACAAAGTTTTAGGCTTGGGTCCAGCCATTATGACAATTGTTTTTGACCTTTCAAAGGGACTTCTCGTGATGCACACAGCCTACCTGCTTGGAGCCCCCCTCTTTTAGTTCACCTGACAGCTTGTGCAGCTATTTTAGGCCATGTATTTCCCTTTTACCTTAATTTCAGAGGAGGGCAAGGTGTTGCTACAGCCACAGCCATCTTAATATATTACCTGGGAATGTTCTACGTAAATAGATGGCTTCCACTGGAATCTCTTGTTTTTCTGGCCTTTTGTGTATTTTCTTTTCTATATATTACTAAGATCGGTGAATTTATTGGAAGCGTTATCCTACCTGTCCTTGGAATTTCTATTCTTGTTTTCTCCCCTTCACAGGAATATTTATTCTTCATTCTTTCAATCATAGGATATATCTGGTTTATTGATATGTTTAATATCTATAATAACAAGCTGCTTCCTGTCCTCTTAAAAAATATAAAACATGAAATCAATTGGCGTCTTGTTATAAGGCCTGCAGCCATTCTTTTAGCTATTTATTATCTAAACAACACCAAAAGAGAAGCACTCGTGTTAACAGGCATCGTGACTCTTATTTTCCTTCTGTTGGATTTTATTCGGCTTCTTTCTAAAAAAATAAACACTTTCTTTTTCAAGAAAATCAAAGATTTGTACAAGCCAAAGGAATACAAAAAATTTTCATCCATGACGAATTTTCTTGTAGCTATTTTCATAACCTTTCTACTCTTTGAAAAATCTATTGCTATTCTATCCACTTCATTTCTTATTTTTGGAGATTTCTTCAGTAAGTTCTTCGGCATTTACTTTGGCCGCACACAGATATTCCAGAAGTCTTTAGAAGGAAGTCTTGCTCACCTGAACGCTTGTCTATTAGTTGGATATTTCTTCCTCCATTTTGTTTCTGTGCCAATTCCGGTTTATTTGGCAGGAGCCTTTGTGGCCACATGCACAGAACTCTTACCTATGGGCATTGATGACAACCTGAGTGTCGCAATTCTTAGTGCATCCGCCATGTCTGCATTTCAACTATTTTAACTCCTCTCATTATTACGGTCGTGTAGTTAGGCTGCACCAACATATAGATTATAAATGCTAAGGTCAATTGCCAGAAACATTATCGTTTTATTTATCTAATAGGAGTCCAGATAGTATTAGTTTTATATGAAAAAAATAATTATAGAATATTATCTCAGTTCATTACTCCTGATATTTTTGATACCGGGGCTTTGGACAGCATCCTGCGGACAAAGTGTCGTCCCCAAAAAAAGGCGATTAATGATCCCATCAGGTTCCCGGCTACCATTCCCCACCAAATACCATCGAGTCCCAGGTCAATGACGATAGCAAAGAGGTAGGCCAGGGGGGTGGTTAAGATAATCGTCCGAATGATCGTCACAGTAAGAGAAATTGTTCCCTTGCCTGTTCCCTGGAACATGGCTGAAGAGAACATGCCGAATGAAACTCCCGGATAAAAAATACACATGATCTGCAGGAAAGTGATTAATTCAGGCCTTATTCTGAAAGCTTCTTGTGAAGTGGTAAAAAGCCAGGCAATAGAGGGAGCCAAGAAAAAAGTGATAACCGCAGTGATCAACGAGATGGATGCTCCGATTTTAATCGCGTACATATAGGAGGTATTGAGTTTTCGGTAGGCTTTTCCGCCGAAGGCCGCGCCTGTCACCGAGGTTACGGCTGTCGCAATGCCAATAAGCGGTAGGGTAGCGAACATAACAACGCGCCATCCTGTGGTGAATACAGCCACACCGTCGGTCCCTCCCACTTTAACCGCGATGAGATTGATGATAAGCATTGTTAGGGCCATGGACATCTGCATGAAGGTGGAAGGGATCCCAACCCTAAGGATGTCTTTAAGGATGACCTTACGAAAACGGAATTGACGAAAGGAAATGGTAACATATGTATCCCGCTTGATAAAAAGCCAGTGGAATAGAAATGCGGATGACACGCATAAAGAGATCATTGTCGCCCAAGCGGCGCCTTTAACTCCGAGTTTTAATGCATAGATAAAAATCGGATCGAGAATAATATTGATGCCGGCTCCCAGCATCATGATGATCATGGCCCGTTTGACATCACCTTCTCCCCGGAGAATGGCACTCGAGATGTTACTGAACAGGATGATAAGTGTTCCGGCGAATAATATCCTGGCATAGGCAGTGGCTGTCGGCACGATGGGCCCTGCTCCCATTGCAGCAAATATCCTGGGTGCCAGAATCATAAAGGGGACAGTGATAATAAGAGTTGTGATAAACATCATGACCATGGTGTGGGAGGCAATGGCATCAGCATTTTTCTTGTCTTTAGCGCCAATTCTTCGTGAGATGGCAGAACTGCCTCCTACTCCGATGCCGGCGGCCAGAGCAAATACCATGAAAAAGAACGGAAAGAAAAAACCCACAGCGGAGAGCGCATCCGGCCCTAATCCGGAGACCCAGAGTCCATCCACAAAATTGTAGAGGGTATGGACCGACATGGCCACAATCATGGGGATGGACAGTTTGATGATTGCCTGTTTCGGGTTTCCTAGAAGAGTTTGGACTCCCTTTGTTGTCGTGTAAGGAGATGATGTTACCGGTTTGTTATGACTTGTATTTTCCATTTAGCACCTATAAAACCCAGCATTCTAACATGCTTTAGCACTCATGGCTATCATTAATTACGGAATTGCTTATCATTTTTCCTTATAGAAAATGAAAATTTTGATATTATATTAGGAGATGTCGGTGAACATTCGACGGAATTACGAAGTGAAGTTTGAGCCCATAGATTGTAAAATAGATAACCCAGATTAATCCTCCTATGTTAGCACTTAGAACGGCAATTTTGCCACAAAAGGCTCATCGCAATAATGAGTTCTTGGATTGCCAATAACATGATCCCCCCGCTCTCAGCCGTTTGACTTTTTTCCCATGTGTAAATAGGATATTATTTTGGAAAGATATTATTTTAGGGAGGGAGGAAATGAAAAAAAACATTATCATGATCATTGTTTTTCTTATAATTTGTACGGCAATTTTGCTGCCTGCCGGATTACAAAAGGCTCAGCTGCAACAAACAACGCAGCAAAAAAAATTCAATACAGAGTTGATTGAACTTCGAGCGAAAGTTAATCAACTCGAGAAAGAACTGGAAATGCTGAAAAGGATTATAAAAATTAACGGACCTAATGTGGATATAAACACCGGCGGAAGTGTCAAAATACGTGGGAGTATTGTATCGGTTGAGGCCACAGCAACGGCCCAATTGAAAGGCCGCATGGTCACGGTTCAGGCATCTGGCATAAACACGATCCGAGGATCACTTGTCAAGATTAATTGAAGCATGAGATGAGCACAAAATAAGATTGAGAAAAAAATGAAAAAAATCCAAATACGATTAACAATAAGGCTTTTAACATGTGTTATGGTATTTGTCTTCTTGGGGATGCTGTCGCAGGTGATTTTTTCGGATTCAGGCAAACCAGCCGCACGATTGGGTGACATGACTGCCCACGGGGGCAAAATTACAGTGGGATGTGCTACTGTGCTGATCGGCGGTATGCCCGCTGCGAGAGTGGGAGACATGCATATATGCCCGATGGTTGAACCAAGAGTTCCACCAGTCCCTCACGTGGGAGGTCCAATA
>Ga0265594_1000044_pt1 | contig 100302 bp, 92 predicted proteins | sample saktaG_11_FD_190147 | JGI IMG/M metagenome (GOLD analysis project Ga0265594, IMG submission 190147) | Saline water microbial communities from Sakinaw Lake, British Columbia, Canada - sak_2011_5_24_80m | ecosystem: Environmental > Aquatic > Non-marine Saline and Alkaline > Saline ...
AGTACTAATACAGTTATTGCTCGGGTGCTTTGTTGGGAAACGGTAATAATCCTTAAACCGTTATTAAGAACACTTTTTTTATACATATTTTTCTTAATTATACTTTAATTTAACGAAAAATAAAACCCGCTCTTAAAAACAGGTTAAGAAATATTTTAAAGACATTATTACTCTTCCAGTTTTTCTTTCAAAAAATTAACCAGCTTTTTGATTTCTATTCTTTCCTGTTTCATGGTATCACGATTTCTAACAGTAACAGTATTATCTTCTAATGTTTCGAAATCGCAAGTAATGCAATACATTGTACCTATTTCATCTTGTCTCCTATATCTCCTTCCGATAGATCCTGCCTCATCGTACTGACAGGAAAAATGAGAATTTAACAAAGAATAAATCTCTTTTGCTTTTTTAATAAGTTCAGGCTTGTTTTTAACCAAAGGAAGAACAGCTATTTTTACAGGGGCTAGTCTTTTATGGAATTTCAACAAAATCTCAACTTCTTTTACTGCTTTTGTAGTTTTGGTCCTAGCACCTTTGATTTCACTATAGGCATCAGTTAAAAATGCATAAAAAGATCTGTCTGCTCCGACTGAAGTTTCAATAATATGAGGAAAATATTTTTTCTCTTTTCCTGAAGAGTCTGTTTCTGAATATCTTAAATCCCTGCCTGAATGTTTGGAATGATTCGAAAGGTCATAATCTCCACGGTTATGAATCCCTTCAATTTCATGCCAGCCAAAAGGGAAATGATATTCAATATCAACCTGCCTTCTAGCATAATGAGCTCTTTTCTTTTCGGGAACCTCGATAGTTCTTAAATTCTCTTTCTTCAATCCTAAATCCAAATACCATTTTATCCTACGGTCTCTCCAATATTCAAAAAACTTATCTGCGTTTTCAGGACGGCAGAACCACTGCATTTCCATTTGTTCAAATTCCCGAGTCCTGTAAATAAAGTCTTTTGGGGTAATTTCGTTCCTGAAAGATTTGCCAATTTGAGCAATTCCAAAAGGAATCTTAAGCCGCATTGATTTCCAAATATTCTCAAAATTAACGTAAATGCCCTGGCAAGTCTCTGCTCTTAAATATGTTTCAGAAGCCTCATCTTCAACCGATCCTACAAATGTCTTCATCATTAAATTAAACTTCCGAGATTTGCTTAACTTGCCTCCACATTCAGGACAAGTATCACATTTTATCTCATCCTTTTTAAACCTCTTATTGCACTGCTTGCATTCTACAAGCTCATCTGCAAAACCGGCGGTCAAATGACCTGACGCCTGCCAAACCTTAGGACTCATTAAAATGGCTGCATCCAAACCTACTATTTCCTTATCACCCCCCAGCATGCTCTGCCACCATTCCCTTTTAATATTATTCTTTGCTTCGACCCCCAAGGGTCCAAAATCATAACAGGAGCCGAATCCCCCATAAATTTCAGACGAAGGAAAAACAAATCCCCTTCTTTTGCACAATGATATAATTTTCGAAAATGTATCCATAAACGTTTTTTAAATACTTAAATTATATATCATCTTACTATACCTTGTTCTTCATCCACGTTTTCATCATCAGGTAAGGTAGTATCTATTGCATCGGCCGTGGACTCTAAAATTTGATTTGTCCATTTATCTTCTCCTTTTATCTTAGCATCACTGATTATTTCAAGAACCTTGCCCTTGTCTTCTGGTAAGGGCATTAAAGATACTTGAAAAGAAATGTTCTGAGGAGGGCTTAAAATTCCCTCACCCATATCCATCTCTCCAAGACTCCAAACTATTTCTCTTGATTCTGAGTCAAAGGCAAAATTTTCAATTTCTTCTTCCGGAAATATCTCTCCCGTCAGGTCAACATTTTTAGGCAAAAGGGCCTTTACTTTTACATTCTCAACATCGTTATAATAGTTCTTTGCTTGCCACATTATAGTATAGCTGGTTTCTTTACCTACTTGCGGAGGAATTGATCCAAAATTACCAAAAACTTCATCTTTAAAGTATCCTTTTTGAACAACTTCTAATTTTGAGTTAATCTTAGTTTCAAAATTCTGCCAAATTTGGCTTAAATATACCCTATCTTTAATGGTCGGATTTTTATCTGACTCTCCTTGTATTTCCCAATCTTCTTTCAAATTTATCCAAAATTCAACTTCTCCCTCTTCTTTGGCAGGCAAGAAGCGCAGATCAGGATTTCTTTTCCAGTCAAAGATAAGAGAATTGTCTCCCAACTCAAAATCTCCTTTATCTGATTTCAAACTCATCATATCAAAGGCTTTTCCTTCCAATTTAACCATCAAAAAAAGATTATTCAAGTCCTTGTCGCCAACATTTCTAAAAGATATTTGATAATGAAGCAAATCTCCAGGCCGAGCAATGTATTCCGGGTTTCCGTTTATCTGCTGGGAAATATATAAAGAAGGTTGAATTATTTCCAGACCCCAATTAATCTCTTTCAATAAAACAAATTCTCCCTCTTGCCATATCCCTAGTTTTGCTTCAAATACCTTATTCTCTCCAACCTTTCCGCTTAACTCTCCATCAATATTAATCCTGCCCCCTTGATTCCTGTTTAAAAGAGGAACTTCCCATTCGTTTTTTTCCAAACCCAAGGGTTCCGATTTCGTAAACTCAAATCCTGAAGGATAGTCAATTTTAATTCTCAAGTCAGAAAGAGGGTAATTCAGATTAGAATAGTAAATCAATCCAAGCTGAAGATCTCTGCCTGATTCAAGTTTGGAAGGTAAATCAAATTCAAAACTTATGGGAACCTTTTTTATCACGGTAGTAAAAGTAGTCGAACTTTCATAAAAAGCTTTTAGATTTTTTGGTCTATAGCTTAGAGAGGCTCGAGCTGTCTTTAATTGACTCTCTTTTCCAAAAAGACGAGCCTTAAAAGAAATAGTTCTCTCTTCTCCGGGATAGATAGCATCCCCCAATTGTTTTTCACCCCTTACCTCCTTTATAGAATTTCCTTCTAATGGCAAGGAATTTTCAGGATATTCGAAAATTAATTCCGGATTTTCTAAACGGATGTCGCCATTATTCTTGTACTTCACAATATATTCAACTTCCTGGGAAAGTTCTGTTTCTGCGGGACCTAAAATTTCCAATTTTAAAACTTCTTTGGAATAGAGGTTTTCCTGATAGGAAAAATACCCAACTATTATTAAGATAACAGTTAAAATTATTAAGAAAAAGATGAATTTTTTACCTAAAATACTCATATTTATATTTTAAATTTTATTATCAGAAAAATGTCCCAATTCCTGAAGTAAAAAAGAGTAATAATATTCCGAAACCTCTTTTAACTCTTCAAGGTGGTCCTTCTTCATTCTTACTTTGTAAAGTAACGCTCTGTCTTTTTTTAAAATTACTCCTAATATTTTAAGAAAATCCAAAGAAACTTTTTTACTTATCTTTTTTTCTCCCCGAGGAAGGCATTTTTCGCAAATCACTCCTCCTTGTTTGGCATTGAAATACAGAATTCCTGAATTCAATTTTTTCTGGCAAAAAAGGCATTTTTCAGTAGAAGGCCTAAACCCTACAAAGTCAATAAGATTCCAGAAAAAGTAGTGATATACTTTTAAATCCCGATTCAGCGAATTTCCTTTATTAAGTTCCCGAAAAGTTTTTTCCAACAAGTTCCAAATATTTTTATCCCTTTCTTGCTCTTCGATTAAATTATCAACTATTTCAGCTGTTTTGTAAGCAATCTTTAACTTTATTAAAGAATCCTTTATGTTTCTGAAAGATTCAACAGTCTTTGCGTCAGTTAAAGTCTTATGGGTTTTCCCCTGAATAAATTCAATCTCAGTTAGACTAAAAAGATTTAACCCTCCTCTCAGCTTAGATTTAATCTTTCTTACTGCTTTAGCCAATAAAGCCAGTTTTCCGAATTCTTTGGTATAAATGGTAAAAAATCTATCCGACTCCTTAAAATCGCGTTCCCCTAAAACAAGTCCCTTCGTTGAATGGTGAATAAACATACAAACAAACTAGCGTTTAGCGATTAGCGGTTGGCAAACAATTTTGCTTGTTGAGGTTTAACCTCGACATCTTAGCGTCGGCCAACTATAGGTTTAACCCCAGCAGATTCTCTAAAGTTTTTTAATTGCAATCCAAAGCATTTCCTTGTCAATATTAACTTCTCTCTCTATATTAAAAACACCACTTTTTCTTTCCTTTAAGATAAATTCCTCCGCCTTGGTTTCCTTTAAAACAAAGTCTTTTGAGTTTTCTAAAGCTTTATTCAAATTACCGCTTCCAGAATAAACTATTGAAATCTTATCCTTGGGTTTTAGTTTTGCCGCCTTGCGCATTTGCTGAACGTATCTGAGAACTTCCCTTGCTGTCCCTTCGCGTTTAAGCTCAGGGGTAATTTTTGTATCAAGTTTTACATCTTTTTTGATGGTATTATCAAAAACTATTTCTTTGACATTTATTTCTTCCCTAATCAAGTCCAGCAATTCTTTTTCAAACCCTGCTATTTTCTTCTTAATAATCAACCTCTTTAAAGGTTGGCGTACCTTTATTCCTGCAGACGATCTCTCAGCTAAACTAAGAGTTATAATTTCCCTTAGTCTTTCCATGTTCTGATTAAGTTTTTTATCAATCAATCTTTTGTCTGCTTTGGGCCAGTCGCTTAAATGAACGCTCTGCGTTTTATCCTTTGAACTCTTCACTTCCTGAAAGATATATTCGCTCAGAAAAGGAACAAATGGAGCGCTAAGATTGCTTAGAGTCAAGAGAATAAAGCCTAGAACTTGAGAAGCCTTTTTCAACTCCTGTTCTGTTCTCGGTTTCTGAAACCTTCTCCGGGATCTCCTGATATACCATTGAGAAAAATCCTCAACCGTAAACTTCTCAAGGGCTCTGGCAGCAGAAATGATGTCATAACGATTCAACAGCTCGGTAACTTTTTCGGTCAGCTCATTTAATTTTGACACAATCCACTTATCCAACAAATCCTTGTCTTTAACATTTATATTTAATCCGATATCTGCCTTCAAAGCAGAAGTCGTGTAGGTCTTAAAAAAGAAACAGCAGTTCCAAAAAGTCATGATAAATCTTTTCAGGCAATCTTCAACATCTTTATCTTTAAATGATTTACTATCACAAACTTGATTAATGGTATAAAAATACCAGCGAAGGGCATCGGCCCCATATTTATCAAAGATTTCAGAAGGTCTTACAATATTGCCTTTTGACTTCGACATTTTTTCTCCTTTTTCATCCAAAACGGGACCGACAGAAACTACATTCCTATACGGAGCATTAAGTCCAAGCAAGGTAGAAATAGCCAACAAAGTGTAATACCAGCCCCGAGTTTGATCAATCCCTTCCGAAATAAAATCTGCAGGGAAAGAACGGGGAGGATTAACTTTCCCATCTTTTAAAGAGATGTAACCGTCCTTTGATGTTTTTTTAATTTCTTTGGCATTAAACGGAAAATGAACTTGAGCAAAAGGCATAGCGCCCGAATCAAACCAACAGTCAATAACATCCGGAACTCTTTTCATTTTTTTTCCGCATTCAGGACAATTAAATTCTATTTTATCAATGAACGGTCTGTGAAGATCCAAGTCCATATTGTTGTCATAAGGAAGATTTTTAAACTCTATCTTCTCAAATTCTCCGACATCTAATTTATATTTCTTGCGGAAAGAGAAGAACTCTTCATTTGAAACTCCTTTTACGGCTACCCTGAGCATACTTAAAGGCAATTCATGACTTATTATCAAGATATTTTTACCCTTATACTTTTTCTCTATTTCTTTTAAAAAACCATAAACTCTTTTTTTAACATCAGTATAATTTTCCCCTTTAGGAAACCGCTTTTCAAAAATTTCTTCCAAATATTTACCGTAATATTGATAGGCTAATTTAACCGGTTTACCATTAAAGATCCCTGCATCAAATTCTCTCAATCTTTTATCAAATTTCGGAGAGATATCAAGCTCTTTTCCAACTATTTCTGCTGTTTGTTTGGTTCTTAATAAATCGGATGAAAAGATAATATCTATTTTTTTGCTCTTAAATCCTTTTGCTATTTTCTTAACTTGTTCTTTCCCTTTATTAGTTAACGGACATTTATTTTTTTCAGGCCAGCAACAAACAATATTTTTCTGATTTCTCAAACTATGCCCGTGCCGCAGAATATAGTAAGTGTTTACACTAACCTTTTTAGAGATTAAGTCTTTTATACTGCCCATTATCTCTCCATGTCCGCATTCCTTACATTCCCAAATGGGCAAGGGTGTGCCCCAATATCTTTCTCGAGAAAGGGCCCAGTCTTTCAGCTCCCTTAACCACTCTCCAAACCTTCCCTCTTTTAAATGACTCGGCACCCAATTTATCTTATTGTTGTTTTCAATAAGCTTCTGTTTTACCTGCTGCATATTAATAAACCAGCCCTGCTTGGCATAATAAAGCAAAGGAGAATGACACCTCCAACAGAAAGGGTAGTCATGCTCGTATAGTTCCTGAGTAAAAAGAAGGCCTTTATTCTTAAGATAATTTACAATTATAGATTCTGTTTCCTCGTCTTTCACATATCTTCCGGTAAGTTCTTCTTTAATTCCTTTTATAAACTTCCCTTCTTCGTTAACCGTATGGAAAGTCGGCAATCCTATTTTCTTGCCCAAAAGGAAATCTTCTTCTCCATACATTACTGCAGTGTGCACAACACCGGTTCCTTCATTGGAAGTAACAAAATCAGCAGGGTAAATTTTATAAGATGTTGAAGTTTTTAATTGTTTTATGTCAAACAAAGGTTCGTATTCTAATCCTACCAATTGAGACCCTTTAATGATTTGAATGTTCTTCCATTGTGACTGAGCACCCTTGAATTTTTGACAGTAATTTTCAGGAAAAACTTTCTTTTTTATCATTTCCTTAAAATTATTCAAACCTAAAATAATACGATGGTTTTTCTTCTCCGGATCAGGAATGATTATATATTGGGCATTGGAATTAACAGCAAGAGCAACATTGCCGGGCAAGGTCCAGGGAGTAGTAGTCCAGGACAGGATAGAAGTGTTTTTCCATTTTGGGTCTGAAGATATTATATTGAAATTGATATAAACCGAATTCTCTTTAACTTTCTTATAACCCATGGCAACCTCATGACTGGAAAGAGCGGTTCCGCACCTCGCACAATAAGGAACAACTTTATACCCTTTATAAACTAACCCCTTTTGATAAATTTGTTTTAAAATCCACCAGACGGTTTCAATATAATCCGTCGTGTAAGTGATGTAAGGATTTTTCATATCCATCCAGAAGCCGGCTCTTTCGGTTACTCTTTCAAAATCTTTTTTGTAAGTCCAGACTGATTTTCTACATTTTTTATTGAATTTACTAATGCCGTACTTCTCAATATCCTTTTTATTCTTAAGCCCCAATTTCTTTTCTATCTCAAGCTCCACAGGAAGACCATGAGTATCCCAACCCGCTTTTCTCTCAACTTTAAATCCTTGCATGGTTTTATACCTGCAGACAAAATCTTTAAAAATCCTAGCCAAAACATGATGTATCCCGGGTCTGGCATTGGCCGTAGGGGGTCCTTCATAAAAAATAAAATCAGACGCTCCTTTGCGTTGTTTTATGCTCTTTTCAAAGATTTTGTTCTTATTCCAGAATTTTAAGATATTTTCTTCTGTTTTAGGAAAATTCATTCGCATATTTTAAGAGAATATCATTTATTCTAAAATGTCAACGACAAAAAGACAAGTTTTGAACAAAAAGAAAGAAAACGTTTTTCTTTTATTTCTCATGCCTTTCTTGACTCTTCACTAACTTTATTTTAACTTGATAGAAAGGTTATGTCTAATTACTTATTTGATAAAATTGAATTAAAATATAACTTTCAGGTGGTTGAAAGAAGAAAATTTTACACATCTGCCCAGCCCGGCAAGGAATTTCTCTCTTATCTAAAAGACAAGTATGGAATAAAAACGATAATTAATTTAAGAAATAAAACTAAAAACTTTGAAAGAAATTTCGCAGAAAGCCAAAAAATCCATTTAGTTCATATTCCTTTAATACCTTTATTGAAAAACCCAAATCAGAAAAAGATACTTTCTTTCTTGAGGGTGTTCAGGCAGAAAAATGAACTCCCGGTGCTTATGCATTGCCGGCAAGGCAAGGACAGATCCGGCGTAATGAGAGCGCTTTTTCATCTTTATTGCCAAAAATGGCCTTCTGAAAAGATATTTCAAGAAATGAATCGAAAGAATGTTAACCTTTACTGGAAAATATTTACAAAGGTGAATTGGAAAAAATTTAAAGAGATTGAATACTATGAAAATCTTATCTGAAAACAAAAAGGCCCTTTTTAACTTCAAAATTCTAGATAAGTTTGAAGCAGGTATAGTTTTAAAAGGACAGGAAGTAAAATCCATTAAAACCAGAGGGGTCAATCTTGCAGGATCTTACGTTGTTATAAAAGAGGATGAAGCTTATTGGATTAATGCCGTAATCTCCCCCTATCAGCCCAAAAACACTCCTTCCGACTATAACCCAAAGAGGAATCGTAAACTCCTTTTAAAAAAATCTGAGATAAAACATTTAATCGGCAAGTCGAAAGAGAAGGGCTTGACTTTAATACCCTTAAAGGTGTATATTGGAAAGAGAAAAATTAAGATAGAGTTCGGAATCGCCAAAGCAAAGAAGATGATTAATAAAAAAGAGCTTATCAAGAAAAGGGAAACCGAAAGAGAAATTCAAAGAAAATTGAAAACAATATAAACGGGGATGAAATGTTTCGATGGAACGTTTTTTTAAAACAAGCAAGCCGAGCATTATAGGTTATCTCGTTAAACTGCCTATTAACGTATAAGTGCTAATTTATTCAAACAACCCGCATTGGCTTACGCATAATGCCGTTCTCTTGCTGATTCTCGATAGGCAAGATGAACGCTATATTTCGAGATAGGCGATTGTTTTGTCTCAAACAATCGTTGAAAAATAGAGACAAAGCGCAGAAGAATTTTACCTGTTTTCCTATCCTCTGCTCTTAAATAAAACAGGTTAAGCTTGTAGATTTGTTTTAAAAATAATTCCAGACGGGGATTCACCTCCCCCATCTCCACCTTGATTAGAAAACCATTAGCCAACAATCAAATAAGGTCAAGAGAGGTAAGAGTTGTTGACGAGAACGGAAAGCAATTGGGAGTTTTAAAATTAGAAGATGCGCTCAAAATGTCTTTAGAGCGCGATTTAGATTTAGTTCAGGTTACAGAAAAAGTTAATCCTCCTGTTTGCAAATTAATGCACTATGGAAAATACTTGTACCAGATAGAAAAAAAAGAAAGGGGAATAAAAAAGAAAAGCGGAGGGGAAATAAAAGGAATAAGATTAAGTTTCAAAATATCCGACCATGATATGCAGACAAAAGCAAAAAGAACAGTAAAGTTTCTAGAGCAGGAAAATAAGGTAAGGATAGAATTGCGTTTAAAAGGAAGGGAAAGAGCTTTAGGAGATTTTGCAAAACAAAAAGTAAACAAGTTTCTTGATATCCTAAAGGAATCAACCCCCTACAGGATTGAGAGAGAATTAAAAAGACAGCCTCGGGGACTGACGGTAATAATATCAAAATCATGAAAACCAGAAAATCAATTACAAAACGTTTTAAAATAACTAAAAAAGGGAAAGTCTTGAGAAGAGGCATCGGACAGGACCACGCCAGAGGAAAAAAGTCCGGAAAGAGAATTCGCCAAATAAGAAAGTGGAAAGAAATGCCTAAAGCTTCAGCAAAAAAAATTAAAAAAATTCTCAACTATTAAATTACTTATCTACTTGAGTACTTATTCACTTAATTATGACAAGAGTAAAGAGAGGAACAACTGCACATAAACGCCGAAAGCATCTGCTAAAGCATGCCAAGGGTTTTATGTGGGGAAGAAAATCAAAATACAGACAGGCAAAAGAAGCTTTGTACCACGCATGGACATATGCTTACCGCGACAGAAAAGTTAAAAAAAGAGAGTTCCGAAAGTTGTGGCAGATTCAAATTGGTGCTGCCTGCCGAAATCTTGGATTATCTTATAATAAATTCATTCATCTGTTGAAGGAAAAAAAGATTGAACTAGATAGAAAGATTTTAGCCCAATTAGCAAAAGAGGAACCAGAGAAGTTTGAGAAGATTGTAGGAGAGGTAAAACCAATAAAGATTGTAAAAAAGAAAGAAAAATAAAGACTGAAATTTAATTTAAGAAAGATATCTTTTTAGGATATCTTTTTTAGTTATCAGAGATTAATTCTGGTTGAGAATACTCGTTAATTTTTAATTTTTCAGAAAAGATTTCTTGTATTTTTTTATTCTTCACCTTGACCTTCAAAATAACACTTTCCATGGTTTCTTCAGAAAAGGATTGGTCGAAAACAAAATTACCTAAACTGTAAGCAATCCATCCATCATTATATTTCTCAACTTTCTGGACAACATGAGGATGGTGGCCAATTACCAAATCCGCTCCATTATTAATACAGCTTTCGGCAAAGAAGATTTGAAAAAGTGTAGGATCTTGCGAATATTCCTTACCCGAATGTAAGGAAACAACCAAAATATCAACTATCTTCTTGGACTCTTTAACTTTTTCATTTACCTCATTTATGCCCTCTTGACCTATCCAAGACATTCCGGCATATCCATCCCCTGCTCTCCAGTTTTCAGGTCCTAAGTCCGTGTACGCTAGGAAACCAATTTTAGTTTCCGCAATTTCTTTTACTCTAAGAGAAAATGTTTCTTCTTTATTAAATCCAGCTCCGATATAATCTATACCATTCTTCTCTAAAATATTCATAGTATCTTCTAGGGCTATTCTCTGATAATCAAGCATATGATTGTTAGCCAAAGATAAAATGTCAAAGCCTGCATAAAGCAAACCATCTACCGTTTCCGGTCCAAATCGAAAAGAATACATACTCCCTACTTTGATACCTTTGTCCGAAATCGGACCTTCTAAATTACCAAACAAGATATCCGATTTCTTAAGTTCGTCGACAATCTTTAAAAAAGGAAACCTGAAATCTCCATTTCCATATTTATCTACATTAATTTCAACTCCTCGGTCTAACATGATGTCGCCTACGAAAAAAAGATTAATTTCAGAATTATTAGAACTCTCTCCCACCTCTTGCTCGTCAGAATTAATCAAAGTTGTTTGCTTATCGTCTTCTTTTTCTTTTAAATCGAACCCTTTCTCAAAATAAAAAAAGTCTAAAGCAAAATATACTAAGCCAAGAATTAAACAACTGAAAAGAATTGTTTTTATGTTTTTAATTTTCATTTTGTATTAAATTATTTCATTATATAACCTTTCCAATTTCTTGTTCAAAAAAATGACCTACATTATTATAGTAAGTCATTTTCTTTTTAAAGTCTTTTAACAGATTTATCCTGTCTATTATTTCTCTATGTCCAAAATAATTCTTACAGGATTGGTCAAGGCATGAAGATAAAATTTAGCATCTTTATTTAAGGCGATAGTATATCCTATGGCTTGATCGTCATAAACTTTGTTACGAACATAAGAAGCCACGACTTCGTGATCAACCATAATCGGTTTTTCAACCTGATTATCAGTAAGGTCTCTTCGAATACCGTTTATTACCAAACCAATTGTCTTGGCACTATGAGCATAAAAAGCTTCAGTAAAAGGTATAACTATATAATTTTCTTCTGAGCCATATTGATCTGTTATATCAAAAACAAACCTATAATAATCCTCATGGTCAGCACGTCTAATAAGGTTCAATCCCTGTCCATCGGTTGGTTCACCAACTTGTTGTTTATCAAAGGAATAATTCTCTGGCGAGTAAGTATCAGATTCACTTACTACTTCAATAAATTTAAAAGTTTTTGCAATTTTCTCCATATGATTTTTATCGACAATCAAAACAAATGTGTAATATTCTGTTCCCGAAATATTAATTGATTGAGGAAATGCGGTTATTAACGCCATTGCACCCTCTTCCGATTCTGGTTGATCTTCCGACGGTATAACTAAACAAGCATCTTGGCCTTGAATTTGTGAACTCTCAATTTTTGGTTGAGAACCGTAGGGATTAAGCTTATGATAAGCTAAATCTTTACAAACTTCATTTATATCTTTCTCGGTTGCCGACATAAATGAAAAGAATCCCGTCTCACCTCCATATCTATAATATCCTTTATCTTCATCCCCATATCCTTCAATTGGTTGCCAATTTTCTGGATATTTAATTTCAAACCCGTGCTCTTCATTTCTGTATGTCTCCCAATCAGCAGTTTCGTCTTGAGATTCTCCTGGCTCTCCAGTAGAGGGTTTTTCTCCTGGGGCATAATAATAATTGTAAACCACAACCCCTCCGGCTATTACCAATAGAGCTATTAGGACACTTAATATCATTGAGATTCCTTTTTGTTGATTCATAAAATTATAAATATTATCTAATTTTTAGATTAACCTTTATTTATTATTTTATATTTACCGAAGATACCTCTGAATACTCACTTTCATTACCATCTCTATCAGCTGAAGTAATCTTATAGTAAAGAGTGCCTGTGTCTTCTGGTATATTATAGTCAACAGCAGTATGAGCAGATTGAGGGAATAATTCAATTATCTTCTCCCAAGGACCTCTCTCACTTTCAGCTCTGTAAACATTAAAATAATCAGCTATCTCATAGTTCCAATTTATCTGAACATAAGGTGTGGCACTATCCCCTAAATATGATAGTACTGGAATATTAGGAACAAGTAGTTTTACGTCAATTAATTTAAAACTATAGACCATTTGCTCAAAAACTGATGAAAAATCGTCACTGTTTACTGTCTCAGCATAGCTAATTACAAAAAACTTATCGCCGTATTTATCATTACTCGAAATAATAACTTCCGGCCAACCAGTTCCAAAACCTACTAATCTTATAATTTTTACAGCATTTAATCCATTAATATTTATTTCTTGGAAAGAAAATGTATTTTCGTCTCCATATTTAGGGCCAGTAATAATATCATTTAAGTTAAGCTTCGGTGCAGTATTATCCCAAACCTTAAAACTAATTCTTACTCCCTCTTCATCCACACAACCCTCACAAGGACCACCAGTACTTATGTATAATTCACCATCAATATTTTGAAGCTCTATGACATCGTTTTCATAATAATGTTTTTCATACCAATCTTCTGGATATTTCACTTCAAATCCATACTCCTCATTTCTGTATGTCTTCCAATCAGCAGTTTCGTCTTGAGGTTCTCCTGGCTCTCCAGTAGAGGGTTTTTCTTCTAAGGTAGAATAGTAATTGTAAGCTACGACTCCCCCAGCTACTATCAAGAGAGCTAACAAGATGCTTAATATTGTTGAGATTCCTTTTTGTTTGTTCATAAGATTGACTTAAAGACTTTTGATTAAAACCTTATTATTTTAATTTTGCATTCGTTAAAAAACGAAAAACCTCTTATCTCCTTTTAATTAGAATATGACAACCCAACTTAATACCCGAGCCATCACAAGTCTTTTCTCTAATCCAATATCCTATCTACCTCTTAATAATTCCTTTATTCCTTTTACCAATTCCGAGAAAGTCTGAGAGATATTGGCCAGTCGACCTTTTATATTCCTTAATATTAATGGTTCCTCTTGCTCCTGCTCAGTAATACTAAACTTACCAGACCAATTTCCAACAAGCCCAGTGGAGTTAATAATTACTATTTTATAATCATCTGCAGGGTCAACTGAACCATTTAAGGAAGTACCTACTTCCCAAGAATACTTACCTAGAGAAGCAGAAACATTCTCTGCTATTGTCTTTCTATCACCTCCTAAATACGGACCTATTGAAATAGTAATTAGTCCCTCTCCCTCTGCCTGCCATGTAATATCATGAGTATCTCCGATATACCATCTGTCTCCTCCCTTAGGCGAAGTAATATTAACTGAAGTAACAAAGTCAACTGTAAAATATCCGTTTAGAATATCTTCAACAGCCGTCCTTGTTTCTGTAGAATCTAATACCTCTTTCAGTTTAATCTTGTATTTTACAGGAAGAGTTGAAAAGGTTGAAAATATATCAGATTGGCTGGGAACCCAAGAAAGACCAGCCGTTCTTTCAGAAACTGTCATTATCTTTTTCCAATCATCAATTTGGTTTCCATTATTGTCGTAACCTCCAAGAGAAATATCTATTTCACTTCCCGTCCAGTTGCCTTTTTCCCAATCAATATACAAGTATTCGTTTTTAGTTATTTGTTCTCCTCCTTTAGGCGAGGTAATGATAATAAAGGGAGATTCTTCTATAGAAGGAGGTTCTTCGATAACTTCAACAATAACGGAATCTTTAGTTGTATTATCACTCTCATCGGTAACAACGAATTCAATAGTATAAGTCCCTGCTTCACTATAACTATGAGTAAACGTTACAAATATATGGTTATTCGAATCTATTGTATATTCATCTGGATTTGCTATCTCAGATACGTCTTCATAATCCCAAGATACTGTACAAGTTAAAGATTCATTTTCCGGATCATGCATTTCAATTATCCAAGTTCCTTTCTCATTTGTTTCAAGTTGAGCAGGAGACTGAATGCTATCTATGACAGGAGGAAGATTCCCAGGCGGTTCAGATACGATGCTAAAATAGTTATCTGAATCATCGCTATAGAAATGAGAGCCTTCTGTGCATCCAACAACAATTTTATAGCGGGCATCCGGATCAATATCGCTTGATATCTCCCAGGAATAAAAACCTTGAGAAGCAGAAATATTCGAAACTATCGTTTTTCTCAAACTTAGACCATAGAGATAAATTGTTACCTTATCTAGTCCATTTGATTCCCAAGTAATATCGTATGTTTCTCCGATTACCCATTCCTCTCCTCCGTTGGGCGAGATAACGGTAAGAAGGGTTTCAAAATCAATGGTAAAGTAATCATCTGAAACATCTTCAATAATATCAGTTTCGCCATTTGTTTCTTTTATCTTAATCTTGTATTCATCAGGGAAGGTTGAAAAACTTGAAATTACAGAATCATTAATACGGGGCAGCCAAAATATAAATTCTCTATCAGCAGAAACACCTGCTTGAATCACTTTCCAATCATCAATCTGTTTTCTATTCTCATCGTATCCGGCAAGAAGAATATCTACTTCTTTTTCCTCCATTTCTACTTGCTCCCAAATAATTCTAGATGATTTTGTCACACGAAATATTCCTCCGTTAGGAGAAACAACGGTTATAGAAGGAGCAACAACAAAGTCAACTGTAAAATATCCGTCTGAAATGTCTTCGGCAGCCGTCCTTGTCTCTGTAGAATCTAATACCTCTTTTAATTTGATATTGTATTTTACAGGAAGAGTTGAAAAAGTTGAGAATATGTTAGATTGGCTGGGAACCCAAGAAAGACCGGCTGTTCCTTCAGAAACTGTAATTATTTTTTTCCAATCATCAATTTGGTTTCCATTCTCACTATAACCGCCAAGGGAAATGCCTACCTTATTTCCTAACCAATTATATTTTTCCCAATTAATATATAAATACTCATTTTCAGTTATTTGCTCACCCCCTTTTGGCGAAGTAATAACAATGGAAGGGTCAAAATCAATAGTAAAGTAATCATCTGAAACATCTTCAATAATATCAGTTTCGCCATTCGTTTCTTTTATCTTAATCTTGTATTTTACAGGAATAGATGAAAAACAAGAAGGTAGATTTAAAGGAGCATTGGATGGTGTCCAGTAGAAATATCCTTGTGCCGTAGAAACTTCTGTCTCAATTAACTTCCAATCATCAATCTGATTTCCATTACTGTCATAACCGCCAATAAAGACATCAAGCTGTGAATATATATTGCCTTCTGAAGTCCACAAAATTTTGTGCTTTTCTTTCCCGTTCCATTTTTCTCCTCCATTAGGAGAGATAACAGTAAGAGAATCTTCTACGGGGTATAAAAATTCGCCGTAAAAATTAGTATGTCGGGAATCGTGATAAAATACTGGCCACTCATTGTCCTCAGACTTTCCATCCATATCCCAAACCAATAGACTGCCAGCTGTAGTATATGTCATTAGTTCATTTTTTCCATCGCCATCTATATCACCCATTGGAGAGCCTGTCCCAAAAACAGTCTGGTTTAGTTTTACAGGAAAATTCTGTACAACAGACCCGTCCGAGCTATAAGCAAAAAGTTCGGACAATTCTCCTCTGGGAACGTTAATATCACCGTCTACAATGGCTATTGAGATTTCGTTTTCAATGTCTGTATCCAGGTCACCAAGTAAGGGATGACTTGAAGAATCGCCTCCGTCTCGGTAACTGTAATCGCGAATAGGGAACCCATCTGCTTCTTGCCATCCTTCATCTCTTTTTTCAAACAAGTGCAGACCTTGGCCATAATTTGTTATCATTGCTATTTCTAATTTTCCATCTTTATCAATATCACCTACACTTAAACCATTAATATGCGAAAGATTTGCGATAGGAATAAAATCTAACACAGAACCATCCCAAGAGTAGATATAAATTCCATCTAATGTCCCTAATACTATTTCTGTTTCATCATCATCATTCATGTTACCTAAAACACTCTTAACGTATTTTCCATGCGCCTTGGGCCAACCATCAAGAATATTTCCTTTGTGATCCAATAAATAGAGCTCATTAAAAAATATTGATATTAACTCTCCGTATCCGTCATTATTTAAATCGGCCACGGCAATTGACTCTTTTGGAAAGGAGCCACCAGGATAGGCAGGAAATCCTTCTAAATAATTTCCGTTTACATCTACGGCATACACATACCCTGACAAGTTGTAAAACATCATTTCAAGCTCCCCGTCTTTATTTATATCTTCTATGCTTACTGGACCTATATAGGGATACTTAGAATCAGAGAGTTTTTTGGGCCATCCATCCCAATAAGTTCCATCGTAATTCAGAATATGCAGATATCCAGCATTGTCTCCAACTACTATTTCATTGTGCCCGTCTCCATTTAAATCAGCTACAGCCGGTCCCGACTGCATCATCCCGCCCCAAATATTATAGGGATTTGTTATTTCTCTTGGCCAACCGCTTACATAAGAACCATCATGAGTAAAAACATGAATATTTTTACCATAAGCAATAATTATATTATCTTGTCCGTTGTTGTTTATATCTGCTAAAGTTGGCTGTCCGTTGAGAGGTAATACATATCCTTCAAACCCTTCTATAGTATCTATTTCTTTTGGCCATCCTTCATGAATAGCCGGATCAATGTATATTTTAATATCCTCTACTTGCTCCTGCCTGTCTTCAAAATAGACTGTTAATTTTAAATAGTGATACCCGGGATTAGTAAAAGACGCAACATTCCATTTTCCTAAAACATTTTGATTCACTGGGTAATTTCCATTGTCCGTGAGAATTATTTCTTTGTCAGTACAATTGACATAATTTTCATCACACCATTCAATGGTATAATTTTTAAAACCAAAACCCATTACCTTGCCTTCTATATTTATTTCCTCCCAAGTCGGGAGCACTTCTCGAGCCTGTCGAAGCTGCCAATTAGTCCAATTGGCCTCTCCTCTGATATCTTTAGGATAGGTTATTTTTATGTTATCCAAATTAACGAACCCAAATTCTTCGCTTTCCTCAGTCCCCATTTTCGCAATTAATTTCAATGTATATTCCCCATCTTCCAGATATCTGAGATCCCAATTGCACAAAGTATCATCTGTAACAACAGCTAGACCGCTGCATATTTCTATCCAATCTTTAGCTTCTGGATCTTTCCCGTTCACGTAATAAAGATTAAAACTATCACCAGCAACGGTTCCCTTGACGTTAAAATTCTCACCATCAATTTCTACCGGGTTATATAAAACAGCTACAGAAGGTTTTTCAGCTTGAACTGCTTTTAAGACGTCTATCATGCCATAACCTTGAGTATATATGTCATAACCTAAGTCTAAGGCAGTATTTCTTAAAACCATCTTTATTTCTTCCGGACTCCAGTCGGGATGGGCTTGTTTAATTAAAGCTGCTGCTCCGGCTATATGAGGGGTGGCCATGGAGGTTCCAGAGATGGAAGTATGCTCGTCGTCAAAACATTTCTTATCATTCCAAGCAGAGTCCCACTGAGAAGAACAGATTTCAACACCCGGGGCAACAACGTCCGGTTTGACTCCTGCAGCAGTGGGCCCTCTAGAACTAAACTTTGCGATTTTATCATCGCAATATGTATGAACCCCCACTTGATCTGTCATACAAGAAGCTCCTACGGTCAACGCTTTTCTGGCAGTGCCAGGAGAACCTATGGTTTCATACCCGTTACCGGAATTTCCAGCCGCTACTACTGCTATGACTCCAGCCTTAACAGCCTCGTCTACAGCTAATGATGGTGGATCATCCTGATGGCAATATACAGGATTAAAACATCCTAAGCTCAAAGAAATAATATCAGCATGATCTGAATAATCACCATCCTGATTAGGATCAACCGCTCTTTCAATGCCTGCTATAACCTGATCAAATGTTCCTGAGCCATAATTGTTTAAGACCTTATATGCCAATAATTTAGCATCGGGCGCAACTCCTTTTAAATTTCCATTACTGGCAGCAATTCCAGCACAATGAGTCCCGTGACCATGATCATCCATTGGGTCTGAATCATTGTTGATAAAATCATAACCGCCAATCACCTTACATCCGCTCCCCAAACACCCGCCCAAATCAGGATGGGTATAATCTATACCCGTATCTATTACAGCAATAGTTATTCCCTCACCTGTATAGCCCAAATCCCAAACTTCATCAGCCCGAATTAATGAAACAGAATCCGTTAACAGAGCTCTGACTTTATAGTTTGGAAAGACTTCTTTAATATAATCTAATTTTTCAATCTCTTCTGCTTCTTCCTGAGAAATATCTAAAGCGATACCGTTGAAAACATGTTTAAATTCTCTTTCAATTTTCTGATCAAATCCAGAAATCTTTGCCTTAAGTTGAGTCTTATAGGATTGAAATGTTAAATTTAAATCACTTCTATAGGAATCAAATTGAGCACTTTCTTGAACAGAGGTTATTGCCTTCTTTTCTGCTTGATTATGAAGTTCTTGCCACTCACTTATAAGTGATTTCTCTTTAAATTGTATTATATAGCCTTGGAACTCAGATTCTTCAAGCCCGGCTTCTTCTGGAATAAGTTCCAGAGACTCTTGAGGAATATCCTCAAAAGTTTCATAAACTCCTGCCTCAGCTTTCTCCGTTAAATATATTCCTGCGTGCTCCCCAGACAGTATAGTCACTTCTTGTTGGGTTTTCTGTTGAGTTTCAGCAGTTTGCGATTCTTGACTCTCGTTTGCTTCTGGCAATGGTTCTTTCTTTCCTAATGATGCCTCCTCTCCACAGGAAACACATTGATCCTTGTAAAGCTCATTTAGCTTTTTCAAAGTCATGGAACCTACAAACCCAGTAGCTTCTTCTATCTTCCATGGTACTAATATATCTTCTCTGTACTTCTTTTGAAAACGATTCACTGCTTTTTCGGTTAATGGTCCAAAATACCCACTCACTATCCCTTCGGGATAGATTTCCGGGTCTTGTTTTAACATCTGTTGAAGTTTTTCGACCTGCTCTCCGCTGTCTCCGTATCTTAACGTTGATGTCAACGGCTTAATTTCTTGTTCTGGCTTCTCATTGTCCTGAGATTTATTAGAATCTTCCTCGTCTTCACCTACCTCCTTTTGATCCTCCACTGGTTGCTGCTGGAGCTGATCAAATCTTTGTTGAATTTGAACAATTTGCTCTTTGAGTTCTTCAATTGTAATTGTTTTTGTTGTTGCTTTAACAACATCCGAGAAAAAGAAGCAAACGACAAGAATTACTAAAAGATAGAGAAAGGTTTTCTTGTTTTTCATAATATTATTTATTTCTTGTTAGTTTTTGACAAAAGTTGATAACTTGCTTCAATATATAACTTTCTTTCATATATTAAAAGGTAAATCTCATATTTCTACCTCCTTTCTCTTCAAAACATTAATTAGTTTTTCTAAAGACAAGGTATTTATAATATCACCCTTTTCAGCCCATCCCCTTCTTGCTTGAAAAACACCAAATCTCATATTCTCCAACTGGCTAATATGGTGAGCATCTGAATTAATAATCATTTTAATTCCCATTTCCTTTGCTATCCTTATATTTCTTTCATTTAAATCTAATCTTTTAGGATGAGCATTTATTTCCAAAACCACTCCGAAATCCTTAGCTGCTTTAAAAATCTTATCCCAGTCGGCCAAATATTCATCTCTCTGCTTAATTAACCTGCCCGTTGGATGGGCTAATATTTTAACATAGGGGTTTTTCATAGCTTTGATGATCCTTCTTGTCATTTCTTTTCTAGACATTTTAAAACTTGAATGCACTCCAGCAATAACATAATTAAGTTTTTTTAAAGCTTCATTCTTTATATCCAGCGAACCATCATTTAAGATGTTTGTTTCTGCCCCTTGTAAAATCTTAAATTTAACATTTGACATTTGAAACTTGGCATTTAACTTGTCTATCTCCTTTCTCTGTTGGAAAAGTTCCTTCTCGTTTAATCCATGTTCTATTCTTAGAAACTTAGTATGATCGGAAATTCCTAGATATTGATACCCTATATCAATACAGGCTTTTGCTATTTCTATAATATTGTCTGTTCCTCCATCCCACGAAGAATGGGAATGTAAGTCACCTTTTATATCTTCTAACTCTACTAATTCGGGCAGTTTTCCTTTGAGAGAAGCTTCTATTTCTCCTTTGTCCTCTCTAATTTCAGGAGGGATCCATTGTATGCCCAGAGATTCATAAACTTCTCTTTCGTTTTTTCCAGCTACCATCTTCTTACCTTTAAAAACTCCGTATTCATTCAACTTCAATCCCTTACTCATGGCTATCTTTCTTGTCCCAATATTATGTTCTTTGGAACCGGTAAAGTATTGTAAAGCTGCTCCGAAACTCTCTTTAGGGACAACTCTTAAATCAATCTCGAGACCTTGTCTTGTTCTGACAGATGATTTTGTTTCTCCTTTGCCCCAGATTTTTACAACACCAGGCATAGAAACAAAAAAATCCATTATCTTTTTTGGATTTTTTGTTGATATTAAAAGGTCTACATCGCCTATTGTTTCTTTTCTTCTCCTGACAGATCCTGCTTCCGAAATGTTCTCTACTTCCTTTATTCTCTTAAATTCTTCTTTTATCTTTTCAACTTTTGCCAGCACGTCTCCTAAAAGAAATCTCCCTTTGCTTTTCTTTAAAAAAGAAATACTCTGTAAAATGTTTTTTTCTGTTTTTTCCCCGAATCCGGGCAATTCTGCAATCTTGTGCGACTTAGCTGCTTTTTCCAGGTCTTTTAAATTTCTTACTTTCAGTTTTTCATAAAGTATTTTTGCCATTCTCGGACCCACTCCCTCAACTGAAATTAATTCCTCCATTTTGATAGGCGTTTTCTTTTTCAGTTCTTGGTAATATTTAATTTTTCCAGTTCTTAAATATTCTTCAATTTTTTCAGCAATACTTTCTCCAATTCCGGGAATTTTTTCTAAAGCATCTTTTCCTCCCTGAATATAGATTTTAGAAACATCTTTCTCTAAATTATCCAATTCCAAAGCAGCTTTCCTATAAGCATAAGGTCTAAACTTTGCCTCTTCTGTTTTTAGAAGATTGGCAATCTCATAAAAGATTTTAGACAGTTCCTGATTTTTCATTTTCTTCTCCGTTAAAGATGTTTTTAATATTGATTTTGAAACCTTGGTCAAAAACACCGCTAATATCATTTCTTAAACGGAGGAGTAAAAGAGTACCGATTAACCCTGAAATTCCAACAGTAATGAAAACGGGGTCAAAACCGAATTTACTTACCGCCCACCCTCCTAAAAGTCCTGTAATTCCAATACCCATTCCGCTTGCAGTATCGCTTATGGCCCATTCGGTAGCTTCTTTGCCTCTATCAATATGTCTTGTAAAAATTGCAGACCATCCAGAAAGGCTGACAGCCATAGCTACAGCGTGAACCGTCTGTAAGGCATAAATATGTGCAGGCGTTCTGGCAAATATGAAGCCGAAAGGAACGAGAGCAGCAATAAATAATCCCGTGGTTACAAACCAGTAGTCATCTTTTTCCCCTAAGCATTTATCTAAGAACAACCCTATGGGAGTTCTTAGGGCAGATCTCAAAATCCAGTAAATACCTGCTGCTGCTCCAGCAACAAAAACAGAACCACCTTCAATTCTTTCTACAATAAAAATGGAAAATATAGGAGTAATTAACCCCCAACCGCTCCAAAAGGCAAGGTCACTTAAAATTAAATATTTGATTATACGACTAACTTTCATCCTAAACATATTGTCTTCATATTTTACGAGATACGAGAATATATCTAAAACAATTCTATATTTTTATTCTATCATAAATGGGCTACAATGAGGTAATGATAGAAATAGACGGTTCTATGGGAGAGGGCGGAGGACAAATATTGCGAACAGCTTGTGCCCTTTCTGCAATAACAAAAAAATCTTGTCATATTTTCAACATCAGAAATAACCGCAGCAATCCCGGATTAAAAGCCCAGCATCTCTGGGCTATCCGTTCTTTGGCCGAGCTTTCTAAGGCAGAGCTCCGAGGAGCCGCCATAAACTCAAAGAAAATTTGGTTCTCCCCAGAAGAAATAGAGAGTAGAGACATTAATATAAAAATAGATACCGCAGGAAGCATAACTTTAATTTTACAAGCACTGATACCTGTTTGCTTGTTCGCTCAAAGCCCCGTTAAAATTTCTTTCAAAGGAGGTGCCACTGATACTTTTTTTTCACCAACTTTTGATTATTTCAACCATGTTTTCTTAAGAATACTTGAAGGAATTGGAATAAAAGCTGAAACAAAAATTCTAAAAAGAGGATATTATCCTGAAGGCGAAGCTCAGGTAGAAATAGTTATTTCCCCTTCAAAAATAAAGAAAATTGATTTAACGGAAAGAGGAAATTTGAAAAGAATTTTGGCAATTTCCAGAGCCTCTGAACGTCTTAAAGAGAAAAAAGTTGTCGAGATGCAATTGGCCGGAGTGAAAGAGGTTCTTGGAAAATTAAACCTTCCTATTGAAGAAAAAAAGGAGTATCACCAGAGCCGATCCTTGGGAAGTTCTATTTGTTTAGCGGCAGAATTTGAAAATACCATCATCGGAAGTGATAGTTTAGGAAAACTTGGGAAAAGCGCTGAACAGATAGGAATAGAAGCAGCTCTCCAGCTGTTAAAAGAGCAGAAATCAAACGCCTGCCTTGATGAGCATTTAGCTGATCAAATCCTACCTTATATGGCCTTAGGTTTTAAGAAATCAAGGATAACTGTTCCTGAAATAACAGAACATCTTAAAACCAATATTCAGGTAATTGAAAAATTTTTTAAAGGAACTTTTGAAATAAAAAATTGCCTTGAACAACAAAACAAATTTTTGATAAGTTGGGTTCCCGAGAATAATTAGTAAACTTTCTATATTGACAAAAAAAACAATAAAAGGTATAATAATACATTCTTTAAAAAAAGTTTGAATTAGCAAAAAGCCTTCAGCCTTTTGAGAGTCTGCCTCTGCTACCTCCTTTAGAGGCCCCCCTTTCGGGGGATAACGATCTTGTATCGAAAGATTCTCAAAAGAATGAAGGCTTTTTATTTCCTTTAAAAGCAAACTTTATAAACCGGCTGGGCCTAGAAAATTTCAATCACACTGGGAAGATGATTTATCAGAAACAAAATAATAATAAAGCAGACTATAACAACGATTAAAATATCAAATTTACTCATATAATTTATTTTTTCATCTTATAGTAGATCAAACCGAAGTATTCATGGAAAGCTAAGTCGCTCTTTCTCAAATTCTTAGGGTTCGGAAAAAAATCTAAAATGGTTGCAGCTTTTTCCATTTTGAAATCAACAGGAAACGGTACAGGATAGAGTCCTTCTTTTTCAAAAGCATAAACCGAACGAGGCATATGGTAAGCCGACGTTACTAAAAGAAAAGGGTCTTTACCAACAACACTTTTAAGTTCCTGGGCTGCTTGATAAGTGTTGCGGGAAGAATCCTCAAGAATAATCTTTTCATCAGGAACTCCGAATGATCTTAAAAACTCAGAGATTACAATTCCATCCCTCACTTCAGGAAGGATAGGACTCGTCCCTGAGATAATAATAGTTGGTATTGCTTCTCTCTTTAAAAAAACTTCGAGTGCTCCAACCGTTCTATATAAAGTACTTTCATATAGTTTACTGTTCAAAGGATATAAATCCTCTTTTACTCCTCCCGTGAGCAAAACTATTTTAGAAATATTTTGAAAGGCATCCTCATTTAAAACTTCATACCTTACTTCCAGGGGGTAAATAAGAAGATTAGAAACTGGGGTTATTGAAAAAAAATAATACAGAACAACTGCCAGAATAATTAAAGACAAACCAATTTTCTTTTTGGAGAAAATTATTAAAAAAACCAAGCCCAATATAAATAAAAATAGAATGAAAACGCTTGGCAAAAGAAACGTTTGAATAGTTTTGAAAAACAACATATTTTAAAGAGTGGCGACTACCTTAATAAGCGAAAAACATTTTTCGTTCTTTACAAAAATCAATTTTGATAATCCGCTTATATTTTGTAAACGTGGTAACCTTCTCTTACCTTCTGGTCGATTTTGAGCCCGAACGCATCCCCTTTTTTAACAGTTTGGACCTTTTCATGCTCCACTTCTATTGACTCAACTGTCTGTTCAAAGTCAGTATCCTCCCCTCCGACGATTCTAATTTTATCCCCAACTTTAAGAGTACCTGAAACCTCAATTACAGCAACTCCGATATGATCAAAGTAATGAGTAACTTTTCCAATTAGTTTTCCTTCCTCAATTTTTTCCGGCATATTTTTAACTTCAAAGATTAAATCTCAAAACTTTTTAAAAAAATTGTATTTGAGATGCAAACTTGAGATATAATGTTAAAATTTAAATACCCGACCTTTATTAAAAACTTTAACGTTTCTTTTTCTTCTTAGTAATCAACTTAACTAATTTTTGAACTAATCTTTTAGGGTCTGAATCGTAAATAATCATTGCCGCTCTTCTATGGGGCAGTTTTATCATTTGTTTAATCATGTCGGCCGTTCCTCCCGAATCCGTTAATACTCCGATAGGCTTTTTGTCTTCAAAAGCAATGGTAAATTCATTTAAGGTGCCCATTCTTCCGCAGCAAATAATTACACCATCAGCAGCTCTGGTCATTAAAAGATTTCTCCCTGAATAATCGAATCCCGTATAGATCATGACATCAAAATAATCCAAAGGAAGGCGATAAACTTTTTTATGAGCTATCTCTGAGGCGGCCGGAGAAAATCCAATACTAATTCCGCCCTCTTGTTTGCATCCTTGAGCAGAATAAAAAGGAGCTCCGGTCGTGGCACCCGTAACCAGAATGCAATTCTGCCGAACAATTTCTTTTCCGATTTCTCTTGAAGTCTCTTTAATGTTTATTGCGCAGTGCTCGATTTTAGAAGCACCGCTCACAGCAATTTTGTATCTCATACCTATATCTTATCATAAAAGAGAATAAATTTGAAAAGTGTGTCCCTACTCCGATTCGAACGGAGATCCCGGCCTCCGGAGGGCCATACTTTGTCCATTAAGCTATAGGGACAAATCCTATACCTTCTCTGCTATGATATATATGTTATGGCGATTCCCTTTTTCATTTCTTACAGTACCTGCATTTTTGACGGAAAAGCCAGCTTCTCTAAAAAGGTCGACTAGTTCTTTTTTAGAAAAAAAATGATAGTACCTGTTAAAACGAACATTATCCTTGCTTTCTTTCCAGGGCAGAAATATATCTTTAAAATCAAGTTTTGATAAAAAAAGCAATTTTAAAAGAGTGAATTTCAAAAGAGACGATCTTAATCTTTTCTCTCTAGCTTTCCAAACTGTCAAAACACACAATCCTTTTGGTTTTAAAACTCTCTTAATTTCTTTTAAAAACTTCAAACGCAATCTTTTTGAAGGAATATGATGTAAAACGGCAATGCTGTAGATTTTATCAAAACAGTTTTCAGAAAAAGGAAGATTAAAAGCATCAGCTGTTTTAAAGTCGGCATAAGGGTATTTTTCTCTTGCTATCCCTATAAGGCTCTTACAATTATCTACTCCAATATAGTTTTCCGTATAATTTTTGATGACCTCATAAAATCTTCCATTACCGCACCCCAAGTCTAAAACTTTGTCATTAGGCTTAATATATTTTTCAAATAAAAATTTGATTTCAGGCCAAACCCTATTTCTGGTTGCTGAAAAATGTTCCACAATCAGGTTATACCCTTTTAAGTTCTCTTTTAATAATTCGTCTGCGTATTCTTGTTTCATTATTTTTCATTTTCAGAGTCTTTTAAAATATTCTAAAATGTAATAATATATCATCTATGAATTCCAAAGAAATAAATAAAACAATTGTTAGAAGATTAATATCATCGAAAGCATGTTCTCAAAAAGATCTGGCTTGTATGAAAAGACGAGCAGCAAAAGAATATGAGGTTTCATTTCCTTCCAATGCTGAATTACTAAAAGCTTATCATAAATTACTCGGCTATAAAAGAATAAAACCTTCAAAAACAATTGAAAGTCTATTGCGTACCCGACCAGTGCGTTCTCTTTCGGGAATAATTAATGTTTCTGTTTTGACAAAATCATATCCTTGCACAGGTAAGTGCATCTACTGTCCAAGCCAGAAAGGAATTCCTAAAAGCTACCTTGATTCTGAACCGGCAGTGATGAGAGCCGTCTTAAATAAATATCACCCGTACAAACAAGTTCGGATGCGCCTAAGGGCTTTAAAAAATAACGGACATCCTATTGATAAAGTAGAGCTTAGGATAATTGGAGGCACTTGGAGTTACTATCCAAAACAGTATCAAACTTGGTTCGTAAAAGAATGTTTCCGTGCCTGTAACGATTTCGGCAAGAAAACAGGAAAAAGACAGATTTTAACCCAACTGCAAGAGAAAAACGAAAAAGCAAAATCAAGAATAGTAGGTCTCTCAATTGAAACAAGACCTGATTCTATTACAAAAATAGAAATTAAGAGAATGAGAAAGTTAGGCATAACAATGGTAGAGATGGGAGTTCAGAGCATCTACGATAATATTTTAAAAACAATTAAAAGGGGTCATTATGTAAAGGAAACCATACAAGCAACAAAACTTTTAAAGGATGCAGGATTTAAAATCTGCTATCAGATGATGCCGAACCTGCCTGGTTCCGATTTGAAAAAGGATAAAAAAATGTTTAAGGAACTCTTTTCAAATCCTAATTTCCAGCCCGATTTCTTGAAAATCTACCCCACTGCGATTATAAAGAATACCGAACTTTATAAACTTTGGAAAGAAAAGAAATATAAGCCATACTCTGAAAAAGAACTTATAAAACTCATAAAAGACATTAAAAAAGAAATCCCCTATTATGTACGCATCCAAAGGATTACAAGAGACATTCCCTCTAAAAAAATTGTCGCAGGCCCCGCCAAGATTTCAAATTTAAGGCAATTTATTGCAGAAGAAGCAAAAAAAGAAAAATGGAGATGCAAGTGCATCAGATGCCGCGAAGCCAGAGAAAAAACTTTTAACTTAGAAAAATTAAAGATATTCCGACAAGATTACAAAGCTTCCGGAGGAAAAGAGATATTCTTGAGTTTCGAAAACAAAAAACGGGAAAATATCTATAGCCTTCTAAGGTTAAGAATTCCTTCCCCTCATTCTTCTGAAAATACTTTTCTTTGTTTAAGGAATTCAGCGATAATAAGGGAAGTCCATACTTACGGTCAGCTCCGTCCAATCCATAAAAAACACTCTTCTAAAAAATCTCTCCAACATAAAGGTCTCGGTAAAAGGTTGATAAAGGAAGCAGAAAAAATAGCCAAAAAAGAATTTGGCTTCAATAAAATTGCCGTAATTTCCGGAATAGGAGTAAGAAAATATTATTCTTCTAAACTGGGATATCGTTTAAAGGATTCCTATATGATAAAAGAATTTGGGAATTAAGAATCTGGCTTCGTCGGAACCTTGATTCGCTAAGGTATAGATATATATCTTGAATTAAAAAACTGCCTTTAAAAAGCAGTTTTCTTATCTCTGTTAATTAAATAAGAGCGTAAGAAAGTAGCCAATAATTGAGAAAAAAGCTATCGGAGGGAGCGCAGGCATCGGCTTTCTCAATTTTTGAGAGATAAATATCAAAAAACTGACCGAAAGCCCTATAAGAGAAAAAACAGCTACAATTAAAGCATTCGCAACTCCCGAAGAGAGAAGACTAACGCAAAAAACCAAAGGGAAAACAATGTCCCCGCCCCCTAACATTAGAAATTCTCCGCCCGGCTTTGTTTCTTCTAAAGACTTTTTAAAATCAACTATCTCTTTTGGGATAATAAAGGCTAAAACTGCTCTGTGTCTCGCCATCTCTTTTGCCATCTTCTGCATGTGCTTTGTTTTGTAAACAGCAATAAAGTCATAAACTGAAAAAAGCAGAAGCAGTAATATCATTGTTTTAGGATTAATATTCATTCCTAAAATAGCTCCGACTCCCGCCAATCCCAAAACCATACAAAGATTATGGTTAAAAACATTAGGCTTTTTCCAGCGCCATAGAATTAAAAGCCCCATTAAAGATAAGGCCGCGATATCAAACAACCATACGGAAATCAGGCTTGCTCCTGTCCACCAAATAGTAACGACAAACAGAGTTCTGTAAATTGCTCCCTTGCCTTTTTTAATAATCGGAGAAAATGAAACGAAGAGAATAAATAAAGTGGCAATAGAGAATGCCAGAATAAAGTTCCAAAAAGAGATCTCAGGCAATACAATTTCTTGGAGCTCTAAAGTTTTTCCGAGCCTTACGGCGCTTACAAGACCAATAAAAAATGTCAGACAAAATAAAAAAACTTCCCAAATAAAAGTTTTTAAACGGCTCTTTAAATTTAAATGCTCTACTTTCTCTTGTTTTTCGTTTTCTCTGTTTCCTGGCATTTTTTATAGACAAAACGGCTCGGGGTACGATAGGCCACTTTACCTTTTTTAGCAGGCTTTGAAGAATATTTCTTCATTTAGGCTTTTTTTAAGTCCTTTTTACCCTGGTCAATCCAGAGCAGGGAATAATTTCTATTCCTTGTTTCTCCAACTCATCCAAAAACAAGTTTACTCCTAAAGAATCGGAAGACATGTGCCCTGCTATAACGACGTTCAAATTCTCAGTCTCAGCTTCTTTTTTATGCTCTTCCGAAATGTGCATTCCTATCACAGTGCCTATTCCTGCCTGAGCTAATTTAGGATAAAGTTTTGCAGAACCTTCCGTCCCGCCCGTAATTTCACTTAGAGCAATTTTGCCACAGCGATTTTCTTCAGCACCAACAAAGATTTTCGGACCAACTCCAATTTTCATGGCCTCTTTATACTCCGGAATGCTTTTCAGCAAATCAATTATTTCCCCCACTGTTTCTGGATTCTTTTGTTCTATTTCCTTTCTCAAAAAATTTGCCGCAAGATTATCGCAAGGAGTATGAAAATTAACAAGGTTTACTTTTAATATCCTGGCAGCATCAACTGTTCTTTGGTGATTAAGCTTATTAGTGCCTCTGGCCACTTCACTAATTCTTGGTTTCATAAGACCTTCGGCAATATTGATAGGAACTCCGTAGTAATTTAAAACATCGCATTGCAAATCCATGACATCGGAAAGATGCGCCAATCCTTTTCCCAAAGGATGATGAGCAATAATCAAATCTATACCGCCGATTTCTTTCGCCATCAGAATTTCAGCAGGCCCAATATCAATACCGACCATTACTTTCTTTATTTCTTTATCTTCAGAAATATTGTAGATCCTTGAATCTAAATAAGGATTGGTTAAAGCTTCTGTGTCAAACTCTTCCTTCTTTTCGCCTGTCAACTTATTATATTTTTCTTTCTTCTTCCCTAAAAATTTATCAATCTGATCTTTGCTTCGAAAATCAGCTTCGATTCCCATTTTTATCGCTAAATTGTAAATATCTTTAACGGTCATATGTTTTTTATTTTTTTACCTCCTTCTTTATCTTTACCTCTCCGACTTTTTCCTTCTGATTATTTAAAATACTGCTGTAAATATTATCAATTAGTTCGTTTTGCTCCTTCAACCCTAAAACCCCCCTTCTAATGCGGGCTTTTTCTTTACGAATATATTTCTTTATTGAATTGGGAAATTTCTTTTCACTCATAGGATTGTTTTTCTCAAATAAGGGTCAAAATAAAAAATGCCGAAACGCAAGCTAATCTTACCTTTATTATTCTCCTTTGGCAACAGCTAAGGGTACTAATCGCGCTACTTTTTCAGCTAAACCTGCATTGCAGACAATTTTAATAACGTCGTCAATGTTTTTGTAAGCCATTGGCGCTTCCTCTGCAATCCCCCTCATAGAATGAGATTTAATAATTATTCCTTTACGTTTTAATTCTTCTATAACCTCATTGCCTGAAATTTGTCTAATTGCTTGTTTTCTTGACATGATTCTGCCTGCTCCGTGGTTTACAGTATGCCATGCTTCTCCTGATTTTGTACACCCTGCCAAAACAAAAGAAGATGTTCCCATGCTTCCGGGTATTAAGACGGGTTGTCCGACCAAACGATATTTTTCAGGAATGTCCGCGTGTCCAGGAGGAAAAGCACGAGTTGCCCCTTTCCTGTGAATTATCAATTTCTTTTTAACTCCATCGACCTCATGCTCTTCGATTTTGGCAATATTATGAGCAACATCATAGAGAAGTTCAAGTTTTGCTTCGTTCCCAAAAATCTTTTTCCAAATTTCTCTGATATAGAAAGCAATCATTTGTCTGTTTGCCCAGGCAAAATTACAGGCAGCACACATAGCTTTAAAGAATCTCTGCCCTTCCGGGGAGTTAAAAGGCATACAGGCCATTTCCCTGTCAGGAATATCTATTTTATACTTTTTCAAAGCCTCCCCTGCTGTTTTTAAATAATCCGTACAGTTTTGATGCCCAAGGCCTCTGGAACCGGTATGTATCATAATTACCACCTGATTCTCAAAAAGTCCGAAAGCTTTTGCTTTTTGATCGTCAAATATCTCTTCAACTTTCTGAATTTCTAAAAAATGATTCCCTGAACCTAGGGTTCCCACTTGATTCCTTCCTCGGGATTTTGCTCTTTCTGAAACGCAGGAAGCATCGGCCCCTTCCATTTTCCCCCCTTCTTCACAATTCTCAATATCATCCTTTGTCCCATAACCTTTTTTAATCAAACCAACTACCCCTTCTTCCAAAACTTCATCCACTTCTTTAAAAGAAAGCTTAGTTTCCCTTGCTTCACCCAACCCCGAAGGAATTTCTTCTTGGATTCTAGTAATCAATTTATCCAAATGTGGACGAATTTCTTTTTCAATATATTCTGATTTTAATAATCTGACTCCGCAATTTTGATCAAAACCGACGAAGCCGGGCGAGATAACGCCTTGGGTAAAATCTACCGCCCCCACTCCTCCTATGGGAGGACCGTAACCTGAATGAATGTCGGGCATCCCAATGGCATATTTTACAATTCCGGGCAGGGTAGTAATATTTATCAGCTGTTTCAAGGCATTTTCTTCTATCAATGGGAGCATCTTTTCAGAACTGTAAATTCGTGCAGGCACTTTCATACCCCTGCTTAGGTCTTTCGGGACTTCCCATAACCAGTCACTAATTTTTACTAAACTATTTTTATCCATATTCTCTTTTATTTTATCAGGACTGCTCTATTTTAATTCGGTATTGGTTCTTTCACTAGCTCAAGAATTTTTTCAAAGTTATCCTCGGGAGAAGATTTTACCCTATGTTCATGGCCGCACTTTTCACATCGATAATAGATAATATAACCCTCGCCCTTAACTTCTGCTGCTATCGGCTTCATCAATCCACCGCATCCTGATTTTCTGTCTCCGGGATTAACGTCTACATGTTTTGACCATAAACACTCAGAACAGTGATCGGTATATCCTGTACCTCTGGTAAATTTACCGCAGTGCTCACAAACAAAACCTTCTTTTTTCCTTTGAAATCTTTTCTCCTGCATACTATATTTACCCTTAAGGCTTACTGATCTCGGGGGTCAACAGTTTCTGTGTTGAGATTTAACCTCAACCGATTTTCCGTTTTACCTCAGTCCCAGCTCTTCACTTACTTTTTCGTCGAGATTGGTTGTAATAAGGTTTTTAATATCTTCTTTCTTAACCCATCTAATTTCAGCCACTTCATGGGGTTCTATTGGTTCAGCAATGGGTTTCTCTATTTTCAGCTCGCAAAGATGGTAAACAATAAATACTAAAATCTGAGGATGAACTCGCAAAGATATTTCTTTCACTGATTTAATGTCATAACCCGTTTCATCTAAAACCTCCCTTTCAACACATTTGCTTCTGCTTTCGTCAAACCGCTGTTTACCGCCTGGAAAAGCCCATTCCAAGACTGAACTGTCTTTGCCAATTTCTTTTTTCACCCGGCGAATCATCAAAACCTCGCCTTTATCGTTAACAATTATCCCTAGATTAATAAAATCTTTTGATTCTTTTTTGTCATCCATGATTTTGATTTATTTCATTATTTTACAAATCGTTTAATATCTTTTTATACCTTTCATTGTAACAACCTCAAGATTGTCTATAATTTAAAACTGGCAGTTTCCCTATCTTTTATTATTGAAAAAACATTTTTTCAAATTTCTCCTTCGCTATTTTGCGGTCATCCCATGGAATCTTTCTGCCATTGGAAATACACATCCAAGATTCCGAACCCTTCCCGCTAATGATAGCTGTGTCTGAAGGATGGGCTAATCTTAATGATTTTTCTATCGCTTTTTCTCTATCTAGAATCTCAAAAACTTCTAATCCTTCCCTTTCAATAACGCCCCTCCTTATTTGCTCTATTATTTCTTTTGGGTCCTCGTCGTAAGGGTCTTCGTTTGTCAAAATGATTTTGTCGCAGCATTCTGAAGCAATTTTACCAAGCTCGGGCCTCTTCCATTTATCACGGCCCCCCCCGCAAGAACCCAAAACACATATCATTTTTGATTTCTTGATTTTAAATTCTAAAGCAGTTTGATATAGATTTTGGAGGGCGTCAGGAGTGTGAGCATAATCAACAATAACATTAAAAGGTTTTTTAATAACAATTTCCAATCTGCCCGGGATCTCTTCGATTCTCTCTAAAGCTTTTTTGCAAACTCTCAAATCAATACTTTGGGAAATTCCTACACAGATAGAAGCCAAAGCATTGTAAATATTAAATTTGCCCAATAATTTCAAATTAAATTCTGTATTGCCTACAAAAAACTTTGTTTGCTTAGATGACAATTGACAACTTTCAGCTTTCGTTAGTCTTAGATTTTGGCCTCTATCTTTACCTTTTAACTTCTTAGTTTGAAACTTTATTGCATATCCATACTTTTCTTTTGCTAAAAATCCTAAAAAGTATTCTGCATTTTTATCATCCAAATTTATAACATGAATTCTTTTTGCGCTTTTGAAAAGCCTGCCTTTTGCTTTTTTATAGTTCTCAAATCCTTTATGTGATTCTATATGCTCGGGGGTTAAATTAGTGAAGACAGCTGTACCAAAATTAATAAATTTATGGCGGCATTGCTTTATCCCCTCTGAAGTCACTTCTATCACCGCATAATCGCATTTTTCAATCAAAGCCTGTTTTAAAAATTTCTGGAGAGCAAATCTTCCAGGCATTGTCATCTTCAAATCATTCTGCCATTCTTTGCTACCAATCTTAAACCTAATTGAAGATATCGAGGCAACCTTATGCCCGGACTCTTTTAAGATTTCAGATATCATTTCGACCACAGTTGATTTTCCATTAGTACCGGTAACGCCAATCACGTTAATCTTCTTTGAGGGAAATCCATAAAAAATAGCTCCTAAAAGAGCAAGGGAAAAATGGTACAAACTTATAATAAAACCAGGTACAAGTTTTTTAATTATTTTCTTCATTTACCAAGCATTTTTAAAGCCGCTTTGACTCTTTGTTTGCTGTCTTCGATTTCTTTAGGTAGTTTACCGAGAACTTCTCTTGCCTCTCTTCTGGAAAAGCCCAGAGAAACCAGGGTTTCAAGAACTTCGTCCTGTTCTTCTTTTTCTTTTTTTGAGATCTCTTCAATTTTGCCAGTCAATTCTAAAATTATCTTCTGCATCTTTTTCTTGCCAATCCCCTTAATCTTACGATGGAAATCCTCTTTTTCCATCTCTACTCTTAAGCTCTCCAGAGAGCCGAAAGAAGAAAGATCTAAAGCAGTCTTAGGTCCAACGCCGGAAATACTTTTTAATGTTTCAAAAAGTTCAAGTTCTTCCAGTGTTAAAAATCCGTAAAGTTCAACTCTTTCTTCTTTAAAATAAAGGAAGGTGAATATTTCACAATCCTGCCCCAGTTTAATCTCTCCCATTACTTTATCGGAACAGAAAACCTTAAAACCAATGCCTTGATTTTCAAGAATCAAAGACTTATCATTCTTATATATAACTCTGCCTTTTAAATAGTTAATCATTGCCTTATTATACCATTTTTTCTTTAGAATATAAGATGCGTTTATGAAGCAAAGTCTAAGAAAATTCAAGATCCGCTCCAGCTTCAAGCCTACCGAATGCCAGTTTCAAGCTGCAGAAAAAATAACCAAAAATATTAAATCTGGAAAGAAAAATCAGGTTCTTTTGGGCGTTACGGGAAGCGGGAAAACTATGACTATGGCTTCAATTATTGAGAAAATGCAGAAACCGGCTCTTGTTATAAGCCCAAACAAAACCCTCTGCGCTCAGCTTTATCAAGAATTTAAAGGCTTTTTTCCCGAAGCAGGAGTCCATTATTTCGTCAGCTATTACGACTATTATCAGCCAGAAGCATATATTCCCCAAACCGACACCTATATTGAAAAAGACGCTAACATTAATGAAGAAATTAACAAATTAAGACACGCTGCAGTGCAAGACATTTTAAAAAGAAAGGACGTTATCGTAATTGCCTCCGTCTCTTGCATCTACAATCTTGGTTCTCCCGAAAACTACCAGGAGGTTTCTTTACAAATTGAAAGAGGGCAAAGAATTGAAAGAAAGGAGCTGATGAAACATCTTGTCGATCTCCAATACCAGAGAAATGACATTGATTTCAAACCGGGCACTTTCAGGGCAAGAGGTGAAATAGTTGATATCTTTTTAATAACTGGAAATGAAATTGTAAGGGTGGAGTTCCTGGGAAGAAAAATAGGAAATATCTCGAAAGCAAAATCTTCTGCAAATCCTGCTTTTAATTCTCAAATCCCTGATTTGAAAATATTCCCTGCTCATTTTTGGACAGCTCCTGAGAGAAAACTAGACATTGCTATTGAAAATATCAAAAGCGAACTTCAGCAAAGAGTTAAAGAATTAAAAAAAGAGAAAAAGCTGCTCCAAATACAAAGGTTGACCCAAAGAACGAATCATGATCTTGAGATGTTAAAAGAAACAGGATTCTGCCACGGAATTGAAAATTACTCAAGACATTTAGAATTTAGAGATCCGGGATCCCCTCCTTTTGCCCTTCTTGACTATCTTGAATCTGGAAACAAAAACTCTTCAAAAAAAGAATCCTCATACATTACCTTTATCGACGAGTCACATATGAGCATACCTCAGTTAAATGCCATGTATAATACGGACCGTTCGAGAAAAAATGTTCTAATTGAATATGGATTCCGTCTAAAATCAGCTTTAGACAACCGCCCCTTAAGCTTTGAAGAGTTCGAAGAAAAAATTGGGCAGACAGTATTTATTTCGGCCACCCCAGGGCCTTATGAAATGTCAAAAATTAAAAGCAATAGAGATTCTCTGCTCGCAGAACAGTTAATAAGACCAACCGGACTTTTAGAGCCTTCCGTCGAAATAAGACCCATAAGAAATCAGGTTTCAGATCTTGTAAAAGAAATTAAAAAAAGAGCTGAAAACAAAGAAAGAACATTGGCTATAACGCTGACCAAAAGAACGGCTGAAGATTTATCCGAATATCTGTCAGAAAAGAATATTAAAAACCACTATCTCCATTCTGAAATTAAAACTTTGGAAAGACCTCAAATCTTAAACGATTTAAGGAGGGGAAAATATGATGCTGTCGTAGGCATAAACCTTTTAAGAGAGGGGTTGGACCTGCCCGAAGTTTCTCTTATCGCTATTCTTGACGCCGATAAAGAAGGTTTTTTAAGAAATAAAACAACCTTAATCCAGACCATGGGAAGGGCATCGAGAAATATAAAAGGACATGTAATTCTTTATGCCGACAAATTAACGAAATCAATCAAGGAAGCCATAGATGAGGTTGAAAGAAGAAGAAAAATTCAAATAAAATTTAACAAAACTCACGGCATAACCCCAAAACCCATTACAAAAGAAATCAAAAACTGGCCCTTTGCTTCAAAAGAGAGAACGGTGGGTCTTGAGTTCTGGATGATAAAAGATAAGAAACTTCTGGAAAAAGAAATGAAAAAGGCAGCAAGAACTCTTGATTTTGAAAGAGCGGCTAAAATCCGCGATTTGATAAAATCTTTAAATTAATAAGGTTCTTAAATAAAAATAGTTGAAAAAAAAGTAAAAGATGCTAACATATTTATAATATGTCTCCAATAATAAAATCAGCAAAAAAAGCTTTAAGACAAAATCCAAAAAGAAAGATTAGAAATATACGCAGGAAGAAAAGAATAAAAAGCCTTTTCAAAAAGGCAGATGTTTTGATTTCTCAAGGCAAGATAGAAGAAGTAAAATCTCTCCTCCCCCAAATTTATAAGAGCTTAGACAAGGCCGCTAAGACCGGGGTAATTAAAAAGAACAAGGCCTCAAGAAAGAAATCAAACATAGCCGAGAAGGTTAATAAAACTCAGAAGAAAAGCTAAATCTGGGCAATTAAGATATCAAGCGCCGTTTGAGGTTCAATCTTTCCTGTTTTAATATTAAAATCTACCTTAAAAATATCTTGGTAGATTTTTTTTAATTCTTCCTTGCTAAATTTTCTAGCAAGGTTGCAGCTTTTTCTAACCACAAAAGGATGGAGTTTAGTTTTTCTTAAGATATCACTATAAGAAATATTCTTTTCCATCATATCTTTAACAATAACAATATTTCTAAACTGAAAATTTATCATTGAAAGGATTAAAAGAGGATAATCTCCCTTTTCTAAATGGCCACGAATCAGTTTGAGAGCTTGCTTTTTATTCCTCAGAGCTATAGCATCAATAGTTTTAAAAATATCTACATCAATTTTCGGCTCAATTAAAGTTTCAATATCCTGATTGCTGACGCTTCCTTTACGTTTAAAGCTAATGATCTTCTTAATTTCATTAGACATGCGCCAGAGATTGTTGCCGACAAAATCAATTAATTTTTTCAATGCTTCAGGCTCAATATCAACTTGAGAATCCTTAAATTGCCTTTTAACCCAGCTTCTTAATTTTTCTGTTTCTAAGGGTTCAAACTCACATATTTTTACATTCTTACTTTTTTTCAGGAATTTTAATAAAGCATCGTTCGAAGGTATCTTTCCTTCTTGGAAAAGAAGAATTATGTCTTCGCTTTCGAGAAAAATCTTTGCGTTCTCAAGGAACCCTTCCTTAAGCTCCTTATTATCAAACATATCTTTTACGATAAAAAGCTTTTTCTCCTTGAACATGGAAGATTGTTGAAAATCATTTTTTAAATCTTCAATCGCAATCATTTTTTGCCCGGACGTTCCCGACGAAGCTTCATTATCAAAACATTGCAAATCTAAAGAATTTTTATGCTTTTGCCGATAAAGATTTTTAATCTCATTTAATTTTTGATTCAGCCTGTATGTACAAACTCCGTAAAGTAGAATAATCATATCTTTTGACATTTTGGGCAAAAATAGGAAGACCTGCTGCCCAATTTTATTCTCTTTAAAATACTGCCGCAGCGAAAGCATCTTTCTCCTTCCCTGCGATAAACTTTTCTCAAAATATCAAAACTTCCTTTTTCTCCAGTGACCGTTCTAAAATCAGATATTGATTCTCCTTTAAGATTAATGGATTCTTTCAGGGTTTTAATCAGCATTAAATAGATTTTCTCAAGTTCCGATTCTTTCAGCCTTGGAACCTCTTTTAGGGGATGAACTTCTGCTCTCCATAAAATTTCGTCTGAATAGATATTCCCTACTCCCGCTAATACCTCCTGATCCATTAAAACTTTTTTAATCTTGCTCTTTTTCTTGCCAACGCACTCTTTAAACTTTTCGAATGTGAATGCTTTATCTAGTGGCTCCGGTCCCAAACTCTTAAACTTCTCGGAATCCAACAAGACGGACTTGTCCCAAAGCTCAACTTTTGCAAACTTTCTAAGGTCTGAAAGGGCAAGCATCTTTCCGTTATCAAGCCAAAATATTAAATGTAAAAATCTGTTTGCAGGATCGGCTAAGAGAGAATTCTTCGTTTTGGGAGTCCAATTTCCTTCTCTGAAAATCCAATTACCTAAAAGAAAGTGTCCGGTCATCTTTTGGTGAACAAGCATAGTTTTCCCCCGGGACAGGTCAATAAGAATATTCTTGGCCCTGCGCCAAACCTTGATAATCTTTCTTCCAATAAGCTCTTTTTTAAAAGCATTAAAAGTACAAGGATTTTTTACCATTTTTTCAACATCAGTCCAAACATCCTCGATCTTTCGACCGAGGATTTCTTTTTTTAAACCATTTACTGTAGTTTCCACTTCGGGAAGTTCAGGCATAATTCTATTTGAAATTTCTTAGATTACTTCTTGATTCAAATTTTCTATTTTAAAACTGTTTTAATCTTCTCTGTAATCTCACCCGGTGTGAAGTGAGCTTTTATCATATAATCGACTGCCCCCATCTTTAAACCTTTTTCCACCTCTTCCCTCTGCCCGAGGTTGGAAAGAATAATTACGGGGATAGAAGACAAGACGACATCCTCTTTTATCTTTGACAGAACCTCAAAGCCGTCTATGCCCGGTAATATCAAATCTAGCAAAATTAAGTCAGGATTTTCTTTTTTAACTTTTTCCAAACCCTCTTCTCCATCAACCGCCCCAAACGCTTCATATCCTTCATTATTCAGTTTTTTGATGATCAATTCTCTTAAGAATTTATCATCTTCAATAATTAAAATTCTTTTCTCCATAAACCCTTGTAGGGCATTAGAACATACCAACATTTTAAAAATGTTAAAACGTTAAAACACCCTTATTTATTCACTAATTGATTATTAACCTTGTCTATTACCTCTTGAGGGTCAAATTCGGTTTTGATCAGCCAGTCCTTCGCCCCCAATTTCTGGGCCCTGTCTAATTCTACGGGTTGGCCAGAATTAGAAACCACAATCACATTAATTTTCTTTAAGTCAGGATCTTTTTGCATCTCTTCCATCACTTCCAATCCTCCCATCTTAGGCATGATAATATCAAGCAGAATAAGATCGGGGGATATTTCCTTCATTGCTTTAAGGCCTGCTTCCCCGTCTTTAGCTACATGAACCTCATATCCTTCTTCAGTTAACTTCCTCTGGAGAAGGTCTATTATGATTTGTTCATCTTCTATTAATAAGATTTTCTTTTCCATAATTTAAATTATAAATAAGGAATTATTTTCGACTTAATTATCTTCTTTTATTTTAAAGCCTTTTTAAGAAATCTTCAATAGATTGCTAGTTATTTGCTGCAGGCAGAGTGAAATAAAAGGTGCTCCCCTTACCTTCTTCTGACTTAAACCAAATTTTTCCTCCGTGAGCTTCTATAACGTTTTTAGTGATATAAAGGCCTAATCCTGTCCCCGTTGTTTCCTTTCTAACGGCATTATTCCCCCTGAAAAATTTAGTAAAGACGCGTTCTTGCTCGTCTTTGGAAATCCCAATACCATTATCGGAAACTCTAAACTCTACCTCCTCTTTATTATTTTTGAGAGAGACTGTAACTTTTCCTCCAACGTGAGTATATGAAATAGCGTTATTTATAAGATTATGAATTGCCAGCCTTATCTTTTCCACATCTACCTTTGCTTTTGGCAGCTTCTTCTTGAGTCTTGTAAACACTACCTTAACTTTTCTTTTTTCTACCTTCTCCTTAAGAGAGTTTATTACGAAATCTATTACAGGCTCGATATCGATTAGCACTGGCTTGTAAAGGTATCTTCCTTCTTCAATTCTGGTAACGTTTAAAAGATCATTAACTAGGGATATCATTCTTTCGTTAGACTGATAAGTTCTTTCAACATATTCTCTCTGCTCTTTCCCGATTTCTCCCAAGTCCCCATCCAAAAGCATTTTCAGAGTCCATTTAATTGCTGATAAAGGAGTTCTTAACTGATGAGCAGCAAGCGATACAAATTCAGTCTTTAGTTTTTCTACAACTTTTTCTCTGGAAACATCATGTAAAACAACTAAAATTCCGCTTTCCTGCTTTCCCTCTTCGGGGAAAATGGTAGAGATTTCAAAAATAGATTCTTTACCCAGGGCAAGTTCCTGCCTATACATTCTTTTAATTTTAGAACTTTTAGAGTCTGTTATACATTCTATTATCTTTTTAAAAGCAGGGACATTAATGATCTCCGAGATATTTTGCCCAATCATTTTCTTAATATCAATATTAAGATACTTTTCTGCTTGAAAATTTGCTAAGGATAAATTATCTGCTTTATCAAAAAGCAAAAGTCCGTCAGAGAAATTCGTAATAATAGTTAGCGTTTTTTCTCTTTCGTTTTCCGCTGTCTTACGCGCTTCCCCAACATCTTCAAGAATATTCATCAGAGCTAATCGTGACTCTGCTATTTCTTCCGTACGTATTTCTAAATCTTTCGTTCTTTCTTTAACCTTTTTCTCCAGACCTTTTCTCAGTTCTTCAAAACGACTTACATCAAAAAGAGCTACAAAATATCCTATGACCTCTTTATCTTCACCTCTTCTTGTTGCAATCGAAACGCTTACTGGAACCTCTTCCTTCCTTTTTGTTACAAGACGCATTTCTTTGCTTATCTTCCCTTCTTCCTTGAGCTCCCTGCTGGAAAGTAAGTTTCTGAATTTCTCCTTGTCAAGGAACAGTATTTCTACCTTTCCTCCAATAATTTCCGATTCTTTAAAACCGGTAAACGTTTGAAAGGCCAGATTAACAGTAATGACCAACCCGAAAGGATTAATAGCACAGAAAGCTAAAGGCAAAAAAGTCGAAAGTTCTTGGATGTATAAGTCAAGATCTCGTAAATCGTCTATTGCCATTTGAAGCAATTGATCTTTTTGGTCTTCCTCTCCTAATTTTTCCTCTATTTGTTTTGGCATTTAGATATAGATTTACCAGGTTATTTTGAATCTGAAAGTGTTTTTCTTCCCCGCTGGCGTTTCTTCAATCTTCAGCTTGCTGGACAATATAACAAGAGATACGATTTGGGAAAAATATCCTTCAAGATAACGATAATGAATCGGCACTACAAGAAAATCTCTAATTTCCACAGTGCCGCATCGATTTCTATCATCAAAATTAACTGTAAGAAATCCTTGAGTATAGTATTTTCTCCAAAACCTAGTGGCAACCCCAGCCCTTTCAAATTTCTTCTTAGAAATAAAAAACTTTGCCATTATTTTTGCCAGAAAGTGGGTCTTTGCCGCCCAGCACCCCCATTTTCTCATCATCTTGTCATTCCAATGAAATGTCTTTTTTGCCACCAGAAGAAAGAGAGAATCAAGCTGAACAGGATACCATTTATAGTCTTTTATTTGTTCACATTTTAACGAATAACCAAATTTTTCCATTTCTTCTTCAACTTTCTTAAGTCCTTCTTCTCCTTTCCTTTCTAAAACAAACTCCCTGTCTTTTTTTAAAGACATTCCAATTATTTGTCCCTTTTTTTCATTTATTAATTCAACTTCTTCTTTAAATGTTAACGACATATTTCTGAACTATTTTTTACTTGATTTTTTCTTTATCTTTCTCAGCTCTTTTTTAAGTTCTATCATTTTTAATTCCCTGCCTATGGTTAGTTTATGAAATTTCTCAAGCTCTTTTATTCTAGTTTCCAGTTCTTTTGTCCTTTCTTTAACTTTCTCTTCCAAATTTCCCGCTAGTTCTCTCAATTCTCTGGTTCGTGCCGCAACCTTTATCCGCAAAACCATTTCTGACTCTTCTAAAGCTTCTTTTGACCCTTTGAGTCTTTCAACTGTTTGGTTAAAGATATCGGCAAACTCACCTATTTCTGTTTTGGAAGAAATTTTTATTCGCGCATTAAGACGACCCTTTTTAACTTCTTCACAAACCCTAACTATCTCTTTAATTGGCACGATAATATTATGTTCGATAACCAAGAATAAAGATAGAATTAGAACAAGAAGTCCTCCCCATGTTACTGTTAAGTCCCTAATCCACATCCATTTCACTTCTCCCTTAACGCCTTCTAAAGAAAACCCGATCCAAACCGTTCTATTTTGATAACCGGGGTAAATTATCACTTTTATTTCCTCCCCTTTGAATATTTGATCTTTTACTTTTTCCTTGCCCGTTCTTGCCACCGTAAAAATATCGGGATCTTCGATAGTCTCACCCCATTCGCTTTCGATATTGCTCCTGTAAATAGTACCGTCTTGATTAACAATTCTAATGTAAATTACATCTTTAAAGCTTGCCATTTCGTTTAAAAAAGCTTTCTCCATGCCGGGGACCAAGGCCAACCTATATATCCAAATAGGCGAAGCCATTGTTTCGTTAATAGTTTCAGCCAGATTTATCTTCTCTTCAATAGTAGCCATGATTAGCTCTTCTCTGTGCTGACTAATAAAAAAATAGACGAGAGCAGATATGCTAACTCCTACAATCAGTAGAGTAATTAAAATAATTGTTCTTAGAGAATACTTCTTCATAACTATTTTCAGAATAAACTTCTTTATTCCGGAGTAACTGAAGAACTGTGCGACGCAGGAACAACTCTTATTATAAGGTCACCCATTCTCTCTAAGTCTTCATCCTTTAGCGCCATTTTCCTCAATTCGTCTTTTGTAATTTTGGCTCCTTTGTCAACGGGGATAATCTTGTAGATGGGGAAATACGATTTCAGCCAAACCCCGATCTCATATGGAGTAATGAAGATAGGATTAAAAAGTTGTCCCCATTTTTTAATATCCGAAAGGACCATGCTGTCAAAATGACCATTGGTAATTAAAATCAAGTCAATCTCATTTAATTGAGTTAATTGCTGATATTTTTGAGGAAAACTGGGATTGTAATTAACTGCGGGGTCAATCAATATTCTTGTTCCTTCGGAACTTTCAAGAAGCCAGTGATTGTGCCCTAGCCATTCCACTTTAATACCCATTATTTCCTTTTGCTCTCCCGGTTCAAATTCAAGAGGTGAAGCTCTTAAATTATACTTTTTAAGTTCTTGGAAAAAGTTTTCTGCGCTCTCTTCCAATTCGGAAAAGCTTCCGTAATGGGTAGGAATAATATAGTCGCTTGGATCAATTAAACTTGCTGCATAAGCAGCTGCCTCCGAATCAAGAGTATATATGTTCCCGATAGGAAGAAAGACAACGTTAGGATTGTAGTAATCTCCTATTAACTTAAGATCTGCGCTTAACCCCGTATCTCCCGTAAAATAAAAACGGGCTCCGTTTTTAAAGTCAATAATATATCCCTGAGACTGCCCCGTATAAATATAAGGAGCCGTTCTTTTATTAAGCAAGGAAATCTCCCTGTTTATCTTTTTAACTTCCGCGTCCAACTCCTCTATTTCTCGCGTTAAAATTTTCGGAGTTGTCTCAGAAATGTAGATACTGACACTGGAAATCACTAAAGCAATGATTGCAAAAATAAGAATAGTTTTTTTATTCATAGTTTTATTTTAAAAAATACCTCTACCTTTATTTTAGCAAATTTTAGAAGATAGAAAAACCCGGCATTGGTCCGAGTATTTCTTCAAGAAATTCTTTCAGGAATTTATCTCCTTGTCTGCAATTTTACCACAACCTCAACTCTCCCCCAGCATTATTTTCCCCCGCTTCTGGCAAATGTTTAATAATACTCTCAAAACCAAAATCCTTTAAGGCTTCCGCTGCCTGCTCTCTGTTGCATCCTCGCCACCGGCAGTCATTTAAATTAAACTTCAAGGGTACATTCAACTCTATCTGAGCAAGTTCTCTGCTGAACAAGACTTGGTCCTTAGATTTAATTAGGATTTCTTTCAGTTTCGGCTTTAAAGATTGTGCCTCCTTGCTGTCTCTTTCCAAATGCTCGTAAAGTTCATCAACGGTAGCAAATTTCTTAATTAAATCCACAGCTGTCTTTTCCCCTATTCCCGGAGCTCCGGGAATGCTATCAGAAGGATCTCCTCTCAATGCTTTGTAATCAATCATTTGTTCGGGATCAAAGCCGTATTTTTCCTTCACGGCTTTTTTGTCGTAAAGAGTTGCTTCGCTCACTCCTTTCTTCAAACTGCAAACTCTTGTGTTTTCGTTAATCAACTGCAGAACATCTGAATCACTGCTTAAGATAATGGTTTCTATCTCGGGAAATACTTGTTTTAAAGAAAATTTATGGCCCAAAGTCCCAATTAAGTCATCTGCTTCAAATCCTTCCTTTTCAAAAACAGAAACAGAAAGAGATTCCAGTACCTGTTTCACTTTTAGAATTTGATCATAAAGTTCTTTTGGTGCCCGAGGCCTTTTATCCTTATACTTCTTATATTTCTTGTGGCGGAAGGTGGGAGCAGGAAAATCGAAACAAGCCACAATAAAGTCAGGATTTAATTCTCTAATTGTTTTGAAAAAAACCATGAAAAACCCATAGACAGCATTGGAAAGATTTCCTTTTTTATCGGTCAACGGGGGAAGGGCATGAAAGGCCCTGTGTATTACAGAATTGCTGTCAATTATTACCAAACGTTTTTTCTTATTCATTTTAAAATTAAATCTTTAAATTTTTTAGAGTTTATCTTGATTTTCCTCGTCTTTTTATCTTCAAAAATAAAGTTTATCAAAATCGGTTTTCCAGGCATGTTTTTCCCCATCTTTTCTGCCCATTCAACAAATACAATATTTCCAGGATTGCTTAAAATCTTCTCAAGCCCCAAGTCTAAAAGTTCTTTTGGTTTCTTAATCCTGTAGCAGTCAATATGATAGAAGTTTCTAAAAGATGATTTCCCGGCAATTTCTTTAGAAACCTTGAATCTCTTTATTATAACAAAAGTAGGGCTTAATATCTTCTTTCTGATGCCGAGTCCCTTCGAAACCCCCTGGATAAAAGTTGTTTTCCCTCCCCCTAAATCGCCTAAAAGCCCCACAAAAAGGGCTTTCCTGCTTTTTATCTCAATCATTCTTTGGGCAAAGAGCTTCCCCAGTTCTTTTGTCTCGAGAGGCCCGGAGGTTGAATATTGACTCATAAGATGAAATAGGTTAATTTAAAGGAATCAAATTGCAATCATAAACGGCAATGCAATTCGTTAACTTTCTCTTTTAATTGTACAACATGTTTCAAGAAGCTAAAAATCTAATTGAAAAATATCAAAATATCTGCATTTTTCTACCCGAAAAGCGCGAGCTTGCTTTAATGGAGGGAGATGTTTTTTGCGCCGGGAGCGCTCTTTTTTATACTCTAGAAAAACTTGGGAAAAAAACAAGTTTATTTTTCGAAAAGGTTCCAAAAAGATTTCAGTTTATATCAAGCAATAAATCTGTTATTTCCATTAAAACAAAAGATATTGACGAACTCTCTTATGAAAAGAATCAGTATGGCTTAAAGATTTTTTTAACATCTATCAAGGGACAAATTTCTCCCAAAGAAGTTTCTTTTACCCCTCAGAACTCTTTTCAAAATTGCCAAGAAGAACCGGAACTTATAATTGTATTGGGAGCGAAAAATTTAGAAGAAGTGGGGAAGAATTTCAGCAAAAATCCAGAAGTTTTTTACAAAACACCTATTTTGAACATAGACAACCGCACTTTTAATGAAAACTTCGGAGAGGTTAATTTGGTAGAGATTAAATCGTGTTCTTTGTGCGAAGTTGTGTTTGACTTAATCAAGGAGTTTGACGAAGGTCTTATAGATAAAAACATCTCTACCGCTCTCTTAACGGGAATTGTCTGGACTTCAGAAAATTTCAGGACAGCCAGGACTAGGCCGGAAACATTCAAAAAGGCAAGCTCCCTTATCAAGAGAGGAGCCGACCATCAAAAAATAATCCAACATCTTTACAAAACAAAAACCCTGGCTCAAATAAAACTTCTAGGCAGGGTTTTAGAAAAGCTGACTTTTAATTCTGAAAAAGAACTGTATTACACCAGATTAACGGAAAAGGATTTTAAAGAACACGATGCTACTTCAAAAGACTTAGCAGAAGTTCTTCAGGAGCTAAAGTTCAATTTCGGAAATCAGATATTTGCAAACCTCTTGTTATTATGGGAAAGCCATAATTCCCCTTCCGTGATCAAGGGGATTTTCTATTCGCTCCAAGAAAACTTAATTGAAAAAGTTCTAAAGTACTTTGAGGGAACTTCTAGGGGGAAAACAGCTCTTTTCTTAATTAGAGAAGAAGGTCTCGACAAAGCTTATCAAAAGTTTTTAGAATTAATATAAAGATGATCGTAAATATTCCCACTTCAATTCTAAAAGAGATAAAAGATATTCCTGACCTCAAAAGGAAAATAGAAAAGAATTTAAAGTCTTCTATTACTGAACTATTGGAGATTATACTTGGGGGTGCGGTTGCTTTAAAAGCATCCGATTTACATTTCGAACCCCAAAAAGACCAAACAAAAATTCGCTTAAGGGTTGATGGTTTTTTGCAAGATATTACATTTTTAAACAACGACATTTATCAGAATGTTCTGTCTCGAGTTAAAATTCTTTCTAAAATTAAATTAAATATCACGGGCCGCCCTCAGCCGGGTCGTTTCACTATTTTCTTTAAAGACAAAGAAAAGGAAAATATTGAAGTAAGGGCCTCAACCCTGCCAACCGAAAACGGAGAGTCAATAGTACTGAGAATTTTAGACCCAAAGATGTTGATTGAAACAGAAAATCTCGGGCTAAGAAAAGACCTTTTAGATTTGTTTGAAAAAGAAATTCAACGACCTAACGGGATGATAATCATTACCGGCCCCACAGGTTCTGGAAAAACTACCACCCTATATGCCTTTTTAAAAAAGATTCAGAAACCGGGGATTAAAATCATCACTATTGAAGACCCTCCGGAGTATCAGCTTGAAGGAATTACCCAAACACAGGTAGATCAGTCTAAAAAATATACTTTTGCTTCAGGGTTGCAATCAATTATGCGCCAAGATCCCGATGTAATATTAGTTGGAGAAATCAGAGACTCTGAAACAGCGAAAATCGCTATTCAGGCTGCCCTTACCGGACATTTGGTCTTAACCACCCTTCACACCAATGATGCTCCAGGCACCATAGCAAGGTTGGTAAGCTTAGAGGCAGAACCCGTAAACATAGGGCCTGCAATAAATATAGCAATTGCTCAAAGGTTAGTAAGAAAATTATGCCCCAAGTGCCGCCAAGTAAAAGAAGCCACCCCTGAAGAGATAAAAAGAATAAAGGATAGCTTAAAAAATATTCCAAAAGAGATAGGTGCCCCGGAGATTAAGGAAGGATTAAAGCTCCCTAAGGCAAAAGGATGTAAATACTGCAACTTTACTGGTTACAGGGAAAGAATAGGTATTTTTGAATCTTTCCTCGTGGATGAGGAAATAGAAAAGTTCATACTAAACAATCCTTCCATATCTTCATTAAGAGAAAAAGTTATTAAAAAAGGTATGGTAAAAATGAAACAGGACGGATTAATCAAGGTTCTTAAGCAAGATACCACATTGGAAGAAATAGAAAGAGTGACCGGAAAATAAGAACCTGCCTCGCTGACGCTCGACAGAATCTTGATTCGCCAAGGGATAAACATATATTCTTGAAATAAAACAGCCCCGGAGCTGGGGGGGAATGCTCTAGCTTTGGGATCTAAAGTTTAGAATTTTTCTGAGGAGTGGCCTCGTCTATAAAACCAGGACATCCAGCTAAGAAAAACTCCTAAACCCCCAGCTCTGGAACTGTTTTATTTAAACAATGATAGAGTATTATAGCAAAGTAAAATAACCTTGTCAAGCACCCTAAACTATGGAAACCTACCCTGAACCAATTAAAGAAGAAAATACGTTAGAGTCAACCCTACGGCCTGGTAGCTGGCAGGAATACATAGGTCAGGATAGGGTAAAAAAGAATATTAGGATAATTATTACAGCAGCAAAGCAAAGAAGAGAAATGCCGGAACATCTGCTTTTATACGGAAATAGCGGCCTAGGAAAAACTACCCTGGCTTATTTAATTGCAAAAGAAATGGGCGCTAGTATTCGAGTGACTTCCGGACCCTCTATTGAAAGAGCGGGAGATCTAGCGGCAATTCTTACCAATCTTTCCCCCGGAGACATCCTCTTTATAGATGAGCTCCATCGCCTTAATAAGTTTTGTGAGGAAATAATCTATCCTGCGATGGAAGATGCTAGACTAAACCTCATTCTCGGCAGAGGACCGATGGCAAGAACAATAAATCTGGAACTGCCTCCGTTCACCTTAATCGGAGCCACAACTAAGATAGCCCTCTTGTCCCCACCTCTGCGCAACAGGTTCGGAGCAACTTTCCAACTTAACCTCTATACTCAAGAAAATATTGAAAGAATAATATCAAGGTCTGCAGGAATCTTGAAAGTAAAGACTTCTCCCGAAGCGACTAAGACAATTGCCGAAAGGTCTCGTTCCAATCCAAGGATAGCAAACCGCCTCCTTAAAAGAGTCAGAGATTTTGCCCAAATTGAAGGCAAGGGCGTAATTGATTCCGATATATCTAAAAAAGCATTAGAATTTCTGGAGATAGATGACTTCGGACTAGAACCGGCAGACCGTAGAATAATTGAAACGATTATTAAAAAATTTGAAGGCGGACCGGTAGGAATTCAGGCGCTGGCAGCAGCAACATCGGAGGAACAAGATGCTATTTTAGACATTTATGAGCCCTATTTAATGCAGCTCGGTTTTATTGAAAGGACTCCGCGCGGGAGAACAGCAACGAAATCGGCTTATCAGCACCTGGGAGTGAAGTACAGGGGAAAACAAACCTTACTTTAATGAAGGTTCTTAATTCAAGACCACATATTCATTCCTTAACGAATCAAGGTTCTCGAGCAGAGCGAGAGGTTCTTAAAAAAATCTGGCTTCCTTTGCTTATACTGACTGAATTAATATCAGCCGATTTTATTTCAGCAGATAACCCCTGCTTAGTCATTAATGAAATAGCTTGGATGGGAAACGCCTATTCCTACGCCGATGAATGGATAGAGCTTTACAACTGCAGTTCCTACGATATAAATGTTGAAGGATGGATATTAAAAGCCCAAGACGGATCCCCTAATATAGGACTGCAAGGGATTATTCCTCCAAAAGGTTTTTACCTGCTCGAAAGGACAAACGACGAGACGTTGCCAGACATTACAGCTGATCTAATTTATTCCGGAGCGCTGGGAAATGAAGGCGAAACCTTGGAGCTTTATGACAATTGGAAAAATCCAATTGATAAAGTGAACTGTTCTTCGGGATGGTTCAAAGGAGACAATAAAAGTAAAAAGACTATGGAGAGAAAAGATGTTCAGAAAGGAGAGGCTTCTGCTAAAGACTGGCAGACAAGCGAGATTATTGGAGGCACTCCAAAACAAAAGAACAGCGTTCCCGTTCAGAAACTAGAAATATTAAAAAATCAGGAAGAGAATCTCAAGGAGGATAAAGCGGTTGTTCTGCCTTTGGAAAAAGAGAGCTCTCCTTTTAAATATCTTATTCCCGCCTTGTTTTGCGCATTTTTTTCTTCAATAATAATATTAATTCTTAAAAAAACCGTTAAAAAAGTGTATAATAATCATATATGAGCGGACACTCACACTGGAGTTCAATAAAATATCAGAAAAGCGCAACCGACGCTAAAAAAAGCAAGGCGTTTTCAAAATTAGCCCGTCTTATTGCTGTTGCCGCAAGAGAGAAAGGAGGGGATCCTAATTTTAATCCTAACTTAAGGATTGCCATTGAAAAGGCTCACTCTTTCAATATGCCCAAAGAAAAAATAGAGAATGCAATTAAGAAGGGTACCGGAGAACTTGAAGGAGTTTCGTTTGAAGAATTCACCTTTGAAGCTTACGGTCCCGGGGGGATAGCCATAATTATCGAGGGAATTACCGATAATAGAAACCGCTCTATAGGGGAAATAAAGCAAATCTTAGCTAAACACGGAGGAAAGTTAGCGGAAGAAGGATCCGTAAAATGGATGTTTGAAAGAAAAGGGTGTACTATTGTTAATACTCAAGAGCAAGATAAAGAAGACCTGGAACTAAAAGTAATCGAGGCAGGAGCGGAAGATACTTGCTGGGAAAAAGATTCCCTTGCAGTTTACATAAAAGTTGAAGATTTAGAAAAAGTTAAGAAAGAACTAGAAAACAAGGGTCTTAAAATTGAGTCCTCCTCTCTTGAATGGGCAGCAAAGGAAAATATAGAGATCGACGAAAAGAATAAACAATCCTGCTATGAGCTATTTGAACTTTTAGATGAGAATGATTCCGTGCAGGAAATATATTCAAACTTTTCATTTTAATGTTTGCTCGCCAAAATTCTTGAAACAAAACTTAGGCGAGCCCAGATGTTTACATGATTATTATAGGCATTGATCCTGGCACAGCCATTACCGGATATGGAATTATCGAGAAAGACAAAAAATATCTTAAATGTCTGGAATATGGCTGTATTAGAACAGAACCCACCCTTCCGCAAGGAGAACGTCTTAAAAAAATAAATAGCGAGCTAAATAAGCTTATTAGAAAGCACCGTCCTGAAGTTATGGCAGTAGAGAATATCTATTTTTTTAAGAATCTCAAAACGGCAATGCCCGTAAGCCAGTCTAAGGGCATTATTTTATTCACGGCAGCAAAAAAGAAAATACCGGTCTATGAATTTACTCCCCTTCAAGTAAAGATGACTGTAACCGGATTCGGAAGAGCGAGCAAAAAACAAGTGCAGGAAATGATAAAAGTTATTTTTAAACTAGAAAAAATCCCCAAACCCGATGATGCTGCCGATGCCCTTGGTATAGCAATTTGTTGCGCAAACGCTCTTAATTATAAAGAGAGCATAAGGAGGGGTTGACCCCGTAGTGAAAATTTGACATCCGCTCTTTCGGCGGAAAATAAATTTATGAAGCAAATTTCAGTCAAATTTCTACTACGGGGTTGACATTATCTTTAAATAGACATTATAATGGTTCTTGTAGATATCTTTTAACAATTCGTTAAAGTTAAAGGTCGAGAATAAAAAAAGAAAATATCATAGACAAAGTTATGTTTTTAAACCAATTAGATAATTTCCCAGGCGACACTGAAGAGACTCCTGAAAAGACTCCCGAGACCCCGGAGGAAGAAACAGAAGAAGCTTCAACCGAAGAAGAGTCTCCTGAAAAAGAAACAGAAGAATCATCTGAAGAGGAAGAAGAAGACGATGGTGATGACGAAAAAGAGGAGAAGGAAAAAGAAGAAGAAGAGCCAGAAGAAGAAAGTGAAACTCTATAAAATTAAACCCCCGTCTTTCGGGGGTTTTAACTTATATTAAAGTAAAACGACTTAATTTATTTTATTTGAACAAATCTTCTCTTCCCTACTTGAACAACTTGACCTTTTTTTATCTTAATCTTTTCCTTCCAATCATTTTTAACCTTCCCGTCTATTTTTACTCCTCCTTGTAATATTAAGCGCCTAGCCTCTGTTTTAGAAGGGGCTAGATTTATTTTGACCAGAAGAGAACAAGTATCTATAACTGAATCTTTCACCATAGCCAGTCGTATTTTTGAGGGAATCTTTTTTTCTCTAAAAACTCTACTAAATTCCTTCTCTGCTTTTTGAGCTGCATTCTCTGAGTGATAGTCTTTAACTATTCCAAAAGCAAGCTTTCTTTTGAGTTCTATAGGATTAATTTTCTTTAGCCTCAACCTTTCTTTGTACTCTTTTACTTTTTTGGAAGGGACGTCAGTAAAAAGTTCAAAATATGAAATAATTAAATTGTCGGATATAGACATCACTTTGCCAAACATCTCGTTTGGAGAATCCAAAATCCAAATACAATTGCCCGATGTCTTGCTCATTTGCCTGCCGTCGGTCCCCAAGGCCATGGGCACGGTTATTATAAACTTCTCTCTATCGTTCATTTTCCTCTGAAGTTCTCTTCCTATGAGCATATTGAAAACTTGGTCCGTTCCTCCAATTTCAAGGTCAACATCCATAACCACCGAATCATATCCTTGAAGTAATGGATATAAAGTCTCATGGACAAATACAGTGTCTCCGCTTTTTACCCTCCTCTGGAACATTTCCCTTTGAAAAAGCTTTATTGCCGATATATTAGAAGCAATATTAATAATGTCTTTTAATTTTAACTTTAAGAGCCAATCTCCGTTGTGCTTTATCTTCACTTTTGAAAAATCTAAAATCTTTCCTGCTTGTTTTTTCCATCCTTTAATATTTTCCCTTACCTCTTTTTCCGTAATATCGGCTCTTTTTGACGACCTTAAAGAAGGATCCCCCGTAAGCACCGTTCCCGTACCGATTAATAGGATGACGTCGTGACCCAGGTCGGCAAACTCCTGAAGCTTTTTCAATGGAATTGCGTGGCCTAAGTGTAAATTCCCTCCCGTAGGGTCTATTCCCAGGTAAACCTTTATTTTCTTTTTCATTAGACTCGCAAGTTCTTTTTTACCGGGTATGACTTCGGCAACCCTGCGAGTTAATGTTCCTTCAATTTTTTTCGGATTTTTATTTATCCTCATAAAGATAATTAAAGTTATATACCTTAAATTTAGCATTTGTTATTTTTAAAATCAACTCATCTTTCTTATTGCTTGCTGCCTGCTGAGTGGTATGATAAAATAAATTCCTCTAAAATAATATTTATTATGGCGGTTAGAAAATTCCATAGAAAAACATTAAAAGAACCAAAGACAAAAAAGAAGTTTTCCAGGTTACTAATGTTTTTTTTAATAGTGTTTTTTACTTTATTATTAACCGGTTTTTTTCTCTTTATTTACTATGGCAGAGACTTACCACGCCCCGAAAAGTTTACAGAAAAACAGCTTTTTCAACCAACCGGGATATATGACCGAACCGGAGAAGTCCTCTTATATCAAATTTACGGTGAGGAAAAAAGAGAATGGGTGGATTTTGAACAAATCCCAGAACAGATGAAACAGGCAGTTATATCGACCGAAGACAGTAATTTCTACAATCATTTTGGAATAGATATCAGAGGAATTGCTAGAGCCATCTTGACCGATTTAAGAATAAGAAAGCCAACTCATGGGGGATCAACCATCACTCAGCAATTAATACGATCTTCTTTCTTGAGTAATGAGAAAACCATAGAAAGGAAAATCAAGGAAATCATATTGACATTTGATATTGAAAGAAAATTTTCTAAAGATCAAATTTTAGAATTCTATTTGAATCAAGTGCCTTTTGGGCAAAACTGTTACGGAGTACAATCGGCGTCCAAGGCCTATTTCGGAAAGCCTATTTCTGAAGCTTCCTTACCGGAGATAGCAATTCTTACCTCTCTCATCCAAGCTCCGAGCTATCTTTCTCCTTACGGAGAACATTTAGACGAACTCCTTATAAGGAAGGATTACGTTATAGACAGAATGGTAAAAAATGATTTCATAGACGAAGAAGGGGCAAATCAATTTAAAGAAGAAAAAATAACATTCACCCCAAAGGAAGATATTAATCAGGTTTTAGCCCCTCATTTTGTTTTAGAAATAAAAGAATATTTAATAAAGAATTATGGTGAAAATTATTTAACCAGAAATGGGCTAAAGGTCTACTCCACCCTTGATTGGGAGCTTCAAGAATCAATAGAAACGATAGTTAAACAAAAGTCAGAATTTAATAAAGCCTATAATGCCAATAACACTGCTTTGGTGGCATTAGATCCCTGGACGGGTGAAATATTAGCAATGGTTGGGTCCAAAGGCTACTTTGAGGAAGCCTATCCCGAGGGATGTAATTCCGAAAAAAATGAATGCCTATTCTCCCCTCAATACAATGCAGCCACACAGGGAGAAAGGCAGCCCGGGTCAGCATTCAAACCCTTTGCTTATCTAACCGCATTTGAAAAGAAATTTTGCCCCGAAACTATTTTATGGAATGCTGAAACTAACTTCGGCACGAAAGAACAGGAATATATCCCCCAGAATTATAACGGGAAGTTCACGGGCCCCATCACTTTTAGAAATGCATTAGCACAATCAATAAACGTGCCATCAATCAAGGTCCTTTATTTAGCGGGAGGAGAAGAAACATTGAATAATGCTCGAAAAATGGGTATTACCACTTTAAATAAACCTTTTAGTTACTACAGTCTTCCCCTGGTTTTAGGGGGAGGGGAAGTAAAGCTTATGGAAATGGTTTCTGCTTACGGAGTTTTTGCTACGGAAGGATATTTCATTAACTCTGTAAATATATTAAAAATCGAAGACATAAAAGGTAATATCATTCAAGAGAATAAAAATCAATTAAGAAGAATTTTAGACAACCAGCCCTGTAGACTGGTTAATGATATTTTATCCGACAATGAAGCCCGTGCCCCCTTGTTTGGATGGAATTCCAACCTTTATTTTAAGGATTACGAAGTTTGTGCAAAAACGGGAACCACTCAAAACTATAATGATGCCTGGGCTATCGGTTACACCCCAAATATTGTGATAGGAGTATGGGTAGGAAATAACAATAATGCCCCAATGGATAAAAAGCCGGGAGTGGCTTTGGCCGGTCCAATCTTCCATGAATCACTGGAAAAAGCTTTGGAAATTTATCCCTATGAAGGAGAATTTAAAAAACCAGACCCATATATAGGGGTGCATACAGAAACAGATTTAGAAGATCCTCATTCAATCCTTCATTATCTAAAAAAGGAGGACCCCTTAGGACCTCCCCCTCAATTTCCCGCAGATGACCCGCAATATTTAAAGTGGGAAAGGGGAATTGAAATGTATCTTGAGAATTCTAAAAAATAAACTAGGACTTAATTGGCATTAAAATGTAAATATAACCCGTGTCCTTTGTTGATTTCAGCAGGGCTGGTCCATCTTCACCGTTAAGTTCGAAAATAACAGAGCCATCTTCCAGGTTTGATATACCATCTATTAAAAATTTGAAATTAAAAGAAATGTCTGCTTTCTCGCCGCCTATCTTTCCATCCATAGATGATTTATGTTCCCCTATGTCCGGGTCTTGTGCAAAAAAAGTAATTAAATTCTTGCTAGGATCTACTTTTAAGTTTACCTTGTTTGTTCTGCCGCTAAAAAGAGAAGCGGTTTTAATTTTATTTAGAAAATCTTCTTTATTCAAAATAATCTGGGTTTTATAGTCTTTGGGAATTATTTCTTGATAATTTGGAAATACACCCTCGATTAAACGCGAGGTCAGACAGAACTGAGGAAAGGAAAAATCCTCAGATAAGAATTCAAAAAATAACTGATTTGGTTCAAAATATATTTTTGTTTTAAATTCTTTTTTTGTTTGAGAGCTTACTTCAGAGATAATATTAGCCACCTCTTTCACCGCTTTTTGGGGAAGAATAAAAGAATAACCTTTATTAATTTTATTTTCATAATACATATCCTTTTTAGCTAATCTAAAACTGTCGGTACTCACCATTTCCATTTTCTCTTTCTGAATATTGAAATACACTCCGCATAATTCAGGATGGGTCTGTCCCTGACTGCAAAAATCCAAAACTTTTAATACTCCATTTAAGAAGGGGGTGCTATTTATCTCTATAAAATCTTTTTCGTTTTTAACCTTAGGGATTATAGGAAAATCATCCGGAGAAAGTCCTTTTATATAAGACTTAAAGTCTTTTCCCGATACGATAAGGGTGTCGTCTTTCCCTTTTAATTCGATTTGCATGTCTTCATCTACTAAAGAATTAATAAGACTGGAGAAGGGTTTGGCGGGGATGGAAATCTGACCCTCTTGTTCCATTTTAATTAATGTTCGATATTCCATTCCTATCTCTAAATCCGTACCGACTAAAGTAAGGAAGTTTTGTTTTACTTTAATTAAAATATTATTTAACACGGGAAGTGTGGGGTTTTTTCCGGTTACTCTTTCAATAATATTTAAACCCTTCTTTAAATTATTCTTTATTATTATTAGTTTCATGATTTTTTTATTGTTTTAGGTTCAATTTAATTGGGGAGAAATGGTGAATGAATTCGAATAAAAGAATGTGGAAAAAATATGAATAACAAAAATGGGTTGATTTTTCAAGAATTTACTAATTGTTTTTTAGTAGATTATTCTATAGATTTTTATACAGGGTTATAAACAGAACCTTAACAAGATTAAATCCTTGAAATCGTCTGTTTTATGATATCAATTTCTTCTCTCAATTGGTTGTTTTCTTCTATTTCTTTTGAAATTTTTTGAACCGCATAAATAGCAGTGGTGTGATCTCTGCCTCCAAAATTTCTTCCTATAAAAGGAAAGGAGCTTTTTAGTTCTTTTCTTAAAATATACATAGCAACTTGACGCGGCCTTACGATTTCTTTCTTTCTTGACGAATTTATTAAATCAACCTCTTTTATGGAATAAAATTCTGCCACTTCTTTAATTATTCTCTTAGGAGTAACTCTTTTATACGGAGAGGATATAATGTTTTTTAATAAAGCCTTAACTTCATTTTCATTAACAATACAATTATTAACTTTTTGATAAACTATAACCTGATTTAAGGCACCCTCTAATTCTCTGATATTCCTTTTTATATTTGAAGCTATATATTCTATAATTTTCAAAGAAATATCTATTTGTTTTTCTTGAAGTTTTGTTTTGAGAATGGCTATTCTTGTCTCAACATCGGGTAGGCTTATGTCTGTTATCATCCCTCCCTCAAAACGTGAACGCAGTCTTTCTTCTAAGGCGGAAATTGCATTGGGGGGGCGATCGGAAGAAAGAATCACTTGCTTATTTCTCTCGTGTAAAGTATTAAATGTGTGAAAGAATTCTTCCTGAGTTTTTTCTTTCCCAGCAATAAATTGAATATCGTCAATTATTAAGACGTCAAAGGACCTATAGTTTTCTTTAAGCTTTTCAATGCTTTTATTCTTAATTGAATTTACAACTTCGGAGGTAAACTTCTCGGAAGGCAAATATTTAATCTTCTTTTTTGGAAACTTTTTATCAATCTCGTTGCCAATCGCTTGAATTAAGTGAGTTTTTCCCAATCCCACTCCTCCGTATATGAATAAAGGGTTATAGGATGATCCCGGACTTTTACAAACAGCCTGAGCCGCTGCATAGGCAAGTTCGTTAAAAGGTCCCACCACAAAATTATCAAATGTATAGCGGGGATTTAGATTAGTATCTTTATTGATTTTAAATTGTTGAAAGTTAAGCTGGCTTGTTTCTATTCTGGTAGGAGAATAGATTTTAACATTTAATCTTGGGTTTGAAACTTCATATTTCACAACCCTGACATCTTGATCCAAGGCTCTTACCGTTTTCAAAATAAGCTTGTTGTATTTATTCTCCAGCCATTCTTTTGAAAAATTGTTAGGAACAGAAACGACAATTTCATTTTCTTTTTTATTTATAATTTTTGTATTTTTGAACCAAGTGGCAAAATTAGCTGGAGAAATATTAAATTGAATTTGCGCTAGCAGAGTCTGCCATAAATCTTCTTTTTTCATGAAATGTAATTATTTTTTTAAAAGCTTTTCCAAAAAATAACTTAAAATTTAACACTATTTTTTTTAGTTCAATCGTATTATAGCATAGCACAAATAGAATAAAAATAAAGGGGAAATACGTTAAAACGTGAACAAACTGTTTATAATTTGTTAAGAAATTCGAGATATTTTTAATGCCTATGTTTTCTATTTATTACATATAAAGAGTTTGTCCTTTTGATTATGTTATGTTAGAATGCTAGTATATTTCATCGTAATATATCGTTATGAGCATTACCTATAATCCCAAAAAGAGAAAAAGGAAAAAAGCACATGGATTTAGAATTAGAATGAGCACAAAGGCAGGGAGAAGCGTTCTAAGCAACAGGAGGAAGAAAAAAAGAAAGCAGCTTACTGTTTAGCTCTTTTAGAAAGGCGCTTTTTAAATTTTATAAAAAGGTGTTTCCGAAAAGAAAAAGATTAAAAAAGAAAAAAGATTTTGATAAAGTTTTTCATGAAGGTGCAAGTTTTAAGGAAGACTTTTTATTTCTAAAGATTTTTAAGAATGATCTGGGAACTAATCGTTTCGGAGTAGCGGTTGGAAAAAAGACTTTCAATAAGGCAACAGAAAGAAATAGAATTAAGAGAAGAATAAATGAGTTGTTAAGATCTGAATTGCCCGAACTGAAAAAAGGATGGGACATTATAGTAATTATCAGCGGCAACATTAAAAACGAAAGTCATGGAGAATTAAAAGACAAAATTAATAAACTTTTCGAAAAAGCAAAATTAATTCTCGATTAACTTTATTATTCATGGGAAAGAACATTGTGCTTAAAGTAATAAAATTCTACCAATTCTTTATTTCGGCTAATTTTGGACGACATTGCAGATTTTATCCAACTTGTTCTGCCTATACCTATCAAGCTGTTGAAAAATATGGAATTTTCAAAGGTGTATTCAAGGGTTTTTGGAGAATCCTAAAATGTGGTCCATGGTCTCGAGGAGGAGTAGATTTACCATAATTTATGGAATTTTTAATTAACATTTTTAATGTAATTCTATATCAGCCGCTTTTCAATATTCTGATTGTGTTCTACCAATATCTGCCGGGGCATGATTTTGGAATAGCGGTCATAGCATTAACCCTTTTTGTCAGAATAATCTTGTATCCTGTAATGATGCACTCCATCAAGTCCCAGAAGAAGATTCAGGATATTCAGCCCAAGATTCAGGAGATTCAGGAAAAATATAAGGACGACAAGGAAAAACAGGCAAAGGCGGTAATGGAAGTTTACAAAGAATCAAAGGTTAACCCTTTTGGGGGATGTCTTCCCCTACTCCTTCAGCTTCCGATTCTAATTGCTCTATACCGCGTATTTTGGAATAGTTTTCAAATAGATCCAACGCTTGTTTACAGTTTTATCCCGCCCCCGGAAGCACTTAACCCTCTTTTTCTGGGGATAATAGACTTGTCTCGGCCCAATATCATTTTTGCCATACTTGCAGGAATAGGACAATATTTTCAAGCAAAAACTTCCTTTGCAAAAGTTCCTAAAAGAAAAAAGAAGGGAGAAAATCAGATGAGTCAGTTTTCCGGTATGATGCAGAAACAAATGCTTTATTTCTTTCCCGCGTTTACTTTCTTCATCCTTTTAAGACTTCCTGCGGCTCTCGGTTTATACTGGATGATAAACATCCTATTTTCGATTTTTCAACAACATTCAATTTATAAATCAGATAAACCAAAAGAAGAACCCAACCATGGCACAATCAAATCCTGAAAAAATTAAAGAAATCATAGAAGAATTCTTTCAGAAAATGGGTTTTGGGGTTGAGGTAGAGATAAGAATACCTCAAGACCTGACTATTCCTATTGATATTAAAACCTTCGAACCACAGATTTTAATCGGTAAAAACGGAGAAACCTTAACAGAAATACAGCGCTTATTAAAAATAATCCTTAAAAGAAAAATTGCTCCAGAGAAGAGCTTTTACATTGATTTAGATATAAATGACTATAAAAAGAAGAAGGTGGAATATTTAAGGGAGATGGCAAGAGATGCTGCCAATGAAGTTTCCCTTTCAAAGAAAGAAAGAAAACTGGCTTCGATGCCAGCTTACGAAAGAAGAGTTATTCATCTGGAGTTAGTAGACAGAGAGGATATTACAACAGAAAGCGTGGGAGAGGAACCCGAGAGAAGCATTGTCATAAAACCCGCTCTTTAATTGATATTAAATAAAGAATTCTCAAGAAGCCCCCTTCGGGGCTTTTTTAATCTCCTTTTATAATCTTTCCCTTAAATACTTGTAGAACTTCGATGCATGGTTGTCTATTCCACCACCAAAATCCTTGAGTACAAAAAGTTCCGACAAAATCATCTTCTAAGTTTCTATCGCTCTTGTCAAACACTTCGCAGGGTTTTGCATTGTCTATGCTGCCGATTTCAATTTGTCCTACCGACCAACTAGCCTCTGGCGAGCCGTAAGCTATGGCAACCCAGTTTTCTTCTTTGTCTACTTTAATTGAATAACAAGGATTCATGTTAACTGTTTTATTGCTTTTGATATTCTTTATTTCTTTTTTTGATTCACCCGGTTCAAGATCCTCGTTGAAATCTCGATGATCATAAATACTAATGCCTTCACCTTCGGCCACTTCCTCTATCATGAAAGGAGTAACCGAACGAAATTCAAAATTTAGCAATTTTTTATCTTCTGTCGCGGTCACGCAATCTCCGTCAAATCCATCTCCTTTATGCATAACTAATCCATATTCATAGTCTTCGTTTTCATCGGGAATTAGATAAACTTGTTTAACCTTTCCCTTAAACTCTTCAATCACAGGACTTTTAACTGATAATTTGTAGCAATTTTCTTTAATTTTCTCTAACATTTCATCTTCTGCGTCCTTATCTAAATTAGCAGAACCTTGCATAAAAGACACAAAGCCATCGATTGGTTCCTTACAAAGCCAGATCCCGGAACCAACTGAGATTGCCGGTTTAATATCCTGAGGGCTTATTACTGCCGAATCAAATTTAATCTGGTTTAAGATTGTAATAGAAGAAATCAAAATTAATACTCCTAATATGGCATAGAGTATTTGGTTTGTAGCATCGGATTTGAGTCCGGGATTTTCACCGGAAATTAAATATTTTACCCCGGCTATAACTAGTACTCCAAAAGCAACAATTCCCACTATCCAAAGGGCGAAGTTAAAGATGTATTTTACATACTTATCTAAGGGGGTAGAGACCTTCTCTGGTGTTTCGGCTCCCCTAATGTTGGGGTAATCTATTTCCAAATCCCTTCCTCCTCCATTGTCTTGGGCAAAAGCAAAATTAAAAGTTGATTGGTCGGCAGGGCCGGTAGAAGGTTCAGAAAGTATAAGGAGTTCGGGGTTTATTTCGCTCAAGACTAATACGGAGAGAAGCAAAATCATTATTCCTATCAGCGCCGAAGAGGCTTGATTCTTTGCATCCTTTTGGATTGAAGCATTTCCCGTAGATGTTAAGTATCTTATTCCTGCAAAAGCCAGTACTCCAAAAGCGACAATTCCTACTATCCAAAGGGCGAAGTTAAAGATGTATTTTACATATTCTGGCAAAGGAATTGAAGTTTCCTCAGGATGAATTTCCATCAGTTTTGGGTAATCAATTTCAAGACTCCTTGAAAAAACAGAGAAAGCAGAACTGCCGGATAAAAGGATAGCTGTCAGAAGGATAAGGCCGATTTTTATAAATTTAGTATGTTTCTTTGCCATAACTTAATTGAGGATAGCTATAATTTGATTGCAAGCGCAACCTGCCGCGTTTTGAAGTTCTTCAACCTCCTTTATTTTATCTTCCATCTCTGAGACAGGGCAGGGATTTCCTTTTTTTGGCTTTAACGGAGAGCAGGGCATTGAGTCACCGCAATCATAATGGCACACTCCTTCGCATTGGGCTGTGCATTTCTCTGCTGTAAGGCATTCGTTTGGAAGCTCTGCTATCTCTTGGGAAATAGTTGCTATTTCTTCCATCGGGGCTAAAATTTCTTCTAAATACTTTTTTAGATTTTCAGCTTGTGACTCTGTTAATCTTCCCCAATATATAAAATGTTCAAGTTCAGAATCAATATCTTCTCTCTCGGAGTCTATCCTATTTCTATAGTACAACAATTCGGCTGCCGCTAAAACAATCTCTTTCTGTTTTTCAATGATCTCTTCTCTATTGGGGCAGGGATCGCCATAGCAGCGGATAGCTTGACAACTCCATCCAACACAATCGCATTCAGAAAATGTAGAGCAGCAACAGCATTCTTTAATCAATTCTAACAGCTCCTTGTCTCTATTTATCAGATTGGGAATGATAGTATCCCTAACCTTTTTAACCAAGTCTTTTATTCTGACTAAGGGGTCTTGAGAGACTGGAGCCGTTGGAGAGGGAGATGGGCCGACTTCGGCTTCTTCTAAGTCCTGTTTTTCTAATATAACCAAATCCGGGTTGATAGTGTTTAGAATGAAGACGGATCCCAGAAGTATTGCCATTCCTAAAATAACAGCAGTTATTTGGTCCTTAGCGCCTTTAACGGCTGAAGGGCTGCCAACAGAGGTTAGATAACGTAATCCTGCCCAAACCAGGCATCCAAAAGCTATAATTCCCAATATCCATATTGAGAAATCAAAAAGATATTTTACATATTGAAATATGGAAGTTGAGGTACCGGGAGCTTCGGATCCTCCCGGGATGTCGGGATAATCAACATCTAATGCTCTTTCTGCCAACAAAATGGTTGTTGGCAAGAATATAAGGATTAAGATTGTCAATAAAATCTTTTTTATCATAGTTTTAATCTTTTACCCTGCAACAGAAGAAGTTGTATTCATAACATTCTTCAATTACCTTGCATTCCTTATGGTTTTTTACAAGATGTTCAAATTCTTCTTTGCATTCGTCGATATCGAAACATTCACAATCTCCGAATAGTCCTTCCTGGTATTCATCTGCCAAAGATGAGAGGTTTGAAAAAAGATTATCTATATCTACGCTGCCGCCGCTTGCACCCAGTATTTCACCATCAGGACCTATCGCTCCCATGCTTCTCTCGCAATTCAAGAAAAGCCATCCCGGAGCAATCTCTTCGGGAACAGCAATGCAAGTATGGATACCTTTTGCCATCTTGTCGAAATCCTCTTCAAGATATTCTTGGATCTCTCCTCTTGTATCTGAGACTGTATTGCCTAAGATTACGATTTTAGTGCCGGTTTTAACAATGCTTACTATTTCATTTTTCCTTTTTTCTATCTCTTTTTGAATTTCTACAATTTCATCAAAGGTTTTTTGAATCTTTCCCATGGGACAGGGGTTTCCCGAACAATGAGACGGACTACAAACACATGGAGGGTCTTCGCATTCGCATATAGGGTTGCAATTACTTGAAAGACATTGATTTATTAACAAATGGAGCTCATCTATTTTTTCCATCATCTTCAATTGAAGCTGTATCATTCCCGCTTCTTGGATATCGTCATCTTGGTTAAATATCTTTTTAAGAAGTTTGTTTACTATCACTAATCCCTGATCTATTACGTCGCCGAAAGGAATTGTTCTTTGGCAGCTTACAGTTGTCTCAAACTCCCCGATCGAAGTTATATAGTCTTGAAATTCTAAAGCAGATGAGGCAAAAGCTTCTGCAGCTGAAGTTGCGTTTTCTATTTCGGGAGGAGGAGAATAACCCAATCTGGTGCCTCCTATGGGGCAATAGAAGTCAGCATATGAATTAGAAACTAAATATTCCACTTCGTCCCAGTATCTCACTCTTTTAAGTTCCCATTCGTGCTGATTGTAGTAGTCTTTTAAGCTAATAAAATTATCTCTGCTCAAGATTCCGGAAAGAGGACAATCTTCTTTCATTATATCTAAAGTTTCTTTAAGTTTATCTACCTCAGTCATTAGTTCTATCCTTTCTATACTGAGCTTCTCTTTTAAGTCTCGGAGTTCTTTGAAGTTTACCCTATTAATCCCCTTATTCTTATCTATATCTTTTCTTTGGCAACAGCAGGGATCAGAAGTACAGCATAGGCCTCTGCATCCAACATTTCTACATTCATAAGTGTCTTCATCTATTTGTTGTTCTGTGCAGTCGCCTGCACATATTGGATAGCTGCAGGTGTATCCATTGCAAACCTTGTATGGTCCATGATCGCATTTGCACTCTCCTGCAAGGCCAACTAATTTGCTGCTGGTTCCTTTTATCAGGAGCGCCTTTTTAGCAATGTCTTTGGCAAGAGTTTCAATTCTCTCTAATCTTTTTTCTTCGAAAATTCCGAAGTCTTTGTCTTCAACCCCCTTAATCCTGGTTTCGATCGGCAGTTCAACGTTAATTGATGTTATATCGATCGGAATTTCAAATCTGTCTTCGAGAACAACCTCTGCAGGCTCTGTCACGGGTTCCCCCAATTCTATTAGTTCCGGGTTGATGGTTTTCAGGATAAGGTAGGAGCTTGACAAAAGAAGCAGTCCGAAAATGCTTGCTATAATTTGCTTTTGGGAACTTTCTATTTTCTTTGGATCATCAAGGGCAGTCATGCGGAGAATTCCTGCCCATATTAACCCCGCAAGAGCAAATATCCCTATAAGGGCTATAGCAAAATTAAAAATGTATTTTACGTATTCCGGCATGGTTGCAGAACTATCCAGCGCTTCTTGTCCTTCAATGCTGGGATAATCAACTTCAAGGTCTCTAGCTTGGATTAAAATAAAACTGCCCAAAAAGAAAATCAGCAGGGCAGCAAAGAGAAAAATTTTAAATGTTTTTTTAAAAAAAACCATTTGATTCTTTTACGATTTCTTAAAAAAATAATCTAACCAACCAGCTTGGTATGATATCACTCAATCCCGGAATTCTTTCGACAAGGAAAGGAAGGATCATGCTTGTTAAAGGAACTCTCGCGATTATGAAAAGCAGAATAATAAAAATTAGCTCGGGAATTATTTCAATAGTCAGGGCCCCCCCGGGAATTAAGATGTCACTTGCTTCCATTACCAAAGCAAAAAGAACCAAAATCATTCCTCCGGGAGACAGGAGAATGTCGGAAGGTATTTTAGAAAGATGCTTTCCGAACTTCTTCTTTGTCTTTAATTCTTCCTCTGGAGTTTCTGGAGTTTTATTCTCTGGAGTTTCTGGAGTTTTATTGGCGGTCGAAGATATCTCCTCCATATTACTTTATCTCTCCTTTCAAGGTTTGTTTTGCTTTTCTAATTTTCAGGACCTCTTCGGGAGAAGTGGTGACAAACTGATCTTCACCGTAAGACGCAACGACTTTCATTAAGACATGTTTTGAGCCGGCAAAGAACAATCCGTCCCCTACAGGTGTTTCTATGAGGACGTTTTTTTCTCCGTCGGTCAAGTCAAAAGTCTTTTGAACGATTTCAATCATTGCAGGACTCTGCTTCATTAATATATGCAGGGCGGAATTGGTAATAATTGGTTTTCCGTAGTCAGATTTCATAAAGTCAATTACGTCTTGGGTTACGGTTGTAACTCCGAGCCAATATTTCCTTGCCCTTTTTACGATTCCAAACAGGAAAGAAGCACCGTCTTCGTTTTTCATCATCCACCATGCTTCGTCTATTACCAAGATTCTTTTTTTAAGCTCGCTTTTTACGGTGTTCCAAATATACCTAATAATGGTAAATATTGCTATTGGTCTTAATTCGTCCTCCATGTCCCGAATACCGAAAACTACCATCTTGTTTTTCATATCAATGTTTGAGGGTTGGTTAAAGAAGTTGGCATAGGTTCCTTTGGTAAACTTTCTCAATCTGACCAAAAGAGAATCAGTGCCCTCCATTGTTTCTAAAACGCTTTCTAAATCTTCCAGTAAGGGAGTGTTATTTTCCCATGTCTTAGGATCGGAAAATGGAGTGATGTCTTTGGAAGCGTAAGTTTCCGCTAATGCCCTGTCCATGATGGCGTCTTCTTCGGGAGTCATTCCTTTAAGCATGATTCTCAAAAGTCCTACCAGGTTAATTACATTGGTCCTGATGATATCTGCTGCTTCTTCATCCTCTCTGGGCAGGGGCAAATCAAAAGGATTAATGTGGTTTTTTGAAGACAGAGATATGCTGAAAAAAGACCCTCCCACTGCATCTGACAGGAACTTGTATTCGTTCTCGGGGTCTATCACTATGCAGTCGACTCCAATCATCAAAGAGCGGAGGATTTCAAGCTTAATGGCATAAGAATTATGAACAAACATTCCTCCTCTACCGGCTAAAAATACTTCATTATCTACGGTTAAGTCATAAACATACTTTTCTTTTTTCCTTTTTATCTTTTTAATCTTGGCAATTGGATCCCAGAATAAATCAGAATTTACTAAAGTTTTTAGTTGAGCTAATTTTTCTTCAATCTGGGAAATTTTGTTTATTAACACCTCTTGATAATTCTGCTGAACATAATGAGCAGACCTCTGAATTAATTCATAACAGGTATTACTTTGAAACCCTTGATTTAAAGCATTTTCTAAATTAGGATTGAAATATTTCATTGTTAAATCCATTTCTCGGAAGCCGCTATGAATTGCTGTTTTTATTTCTGGCAAAGAGTAAGAATTTCCATTAATAATCTTTATTGCCTTAAATACGTTAATTGACCTAGGTTTTACTTTCCTATTTTTTATTAACTGCCAACTGTGGTTTAAGGTTTGCCATAGAGCTCTATTTAACTTTTTGTCATTTTCCCCCAAATTTATAATCTCAGCTAATTCGGGCAATTCGGTTAAAATTTTAAAAGTAGAAGACAAATTTTTAAAATGCTGGATTTTTTCTTCAATTTTATTGATTACTCTTTGGAGATGTTGGGGAGAAGGGTTTCTTTTTCCACTTTTCCAATCTACAATATCGTGAATCCCATAGAGTATTGGTGGAAAGATTTGCTGAATTTCTGAAAAAATTGTTCCAATTTCCGGAATAAGGTCAACATTAGTATTCCCCTGTTTTTTTATGGTTTCTGAAAGTTGCTGCTTTTTCCTTTTTGAAATAAAATTAATATTTTTAGCGAACTTTCTAAGATTATCCTGGCCCGAAATAGTAATTTTCCAATACTCTCTTTTTCTTTTCCAATCAGAATTAGCAGCCCGTTTTCTTGTTTTTGAGATTCTTCCAATAATTCCAAAACAATAAAGAAGATAACTAAGTTCGGAAATTAACTGGGGAGATTTTGAAGTGGTTGAAATGTAAATATTTTTTTCAACCCCGCCATCTCCCTCAAAATATGCTGATAAATATTGGGCAATCTTTTCTCTTTTTGAACTAAAAATAAACGGCAGGACCTTCTTTTGGTTGGACTTCCCTTCTCCTCCCAAAGCTTTAATTATTTCAACAAAGACCCTTGAGGCAATAATGACTCCTCGATTCCCGTAATAAAAGGGAATTCCCAATTTTTTAAGGGAGAAATCGATATCCTGAAGAATCTCTCCGTCTTTATTGCTAACCATTATCGCTTCGTTTCCAATCATTCCTTCGGCACATATGTAGCCGGCTATTTTTAGGAGTTCAGCAGTTATTGGGAACTTAATGCTTAAAGAATATTTCTTCTTTCCGTTTTTAGATACGATTCTTAATTCTTTAAGTTTTTCATCATTTGGCTTAATCGAAAGGAAATTCAAAATTTTCCAAAGATATTTTATTGGCATGACTCTACTGTCACGATATTTATAAAGATAACGATCAAGTTGACTATCGATATTTGCATTTTTTAAAACTCTATAATTTTCTTGAATTAAATGTTCAGCTCCTTTAACATAAATATTTTTTGAATTTTTAAGCAATTTTAAGAGATTAAAAGATTTTAAAGGATTCTGGCTTTCAGGGATATTTCTAGGCAGGGGAATAAATTCTCCTTCTTTTATTTCAGAACTTTTAGCAGCCATCACTTTTCCGTTTCTAAGAATTAACATATTATGATCTCCGGTAGTAGTGATTTCTCTGCCGCTCCGAGTAGTAAATTTATAAAAGATATCCGGCGCTTTTTTTCTCATTGCTACCGTAACCTTGCTCCACCTTCCTTTAAGGTTTTCATCAAAACTGTAAACTTCGATTTCTGGATTAATTACCCCCTCCATTTCTTCATCGATAGGAATGGTTCCATGTTTCTTAATTAAATTTTCAATTAAAGGGCCAATTCTTATTAGTTGGATTCTATTTTTGTTTTTTATTAAAACCGGCTCATTCCCATGGATTGTTTTTCCGGAACCTGCCACTCCAAAAACAGTGGAGTTTGCGTTCTCCAGGGAAAATCTGTCAAAAAGTATCAGGGAGTTGTTATGCTGGTTTATTCCATACAATATCCCTTGGTTCGAGCTTAGATCAAAAGAAATGAAGGGAAATATGCTGGATAAGGGAGCGGTATTCATTGGCGTGTGAACCAAAAGCAGGTCTCGTCCGTAGGGGGCGGTCGAATTAAACCCCATGTTTTGCTGGTAAAGGGCAGGCTTGATATAGACTAGCCTTGATTCTAAAACTGATCTTAGATCCATTTCTATCTTTCCCATTTCTTTTTCGTTCTCAGCATATACCGTTATGTATATTCCGAATTCAAACATTCTTTCCTGAGCCGTAATTAATTTATCTCTTAATTGTTCCAGATCCCTGTGCGCTGTTTCCAGGGCGGGGTCTCTTATTAATCCCTTTTCTTCCCTTTCCATCATCTCAGCTTGGGCTTCTGTTACCCTTTTCCTTAATTGTTTTAAAGTGAGATTTACATCAACGGGATGTAAAAAAAGAGCAACATCCATTGGAATCCCAAGGTTAATCACGGGAGAAAACCACCCCGTGCTTAAATATCTGGGGTAGGAAAAAATGAAGAAGGTTTTAGCAATCCTTTCCCCTATTTTTATACAGTTCTGCCTAACTTCAATCAAAGAAGGGGCAATGATGTCCTGAAGATCTATGCTTGCCTCTTTATATACTTCCGGTATTTGTTTTTTTCTGCCGAAGAACGGCATCTTCTTAAATATTCTCATAATATGTTTACATAATTTCTGGAGGAACTTCCGGGTAATATCCGACTTCTGCCTGCTGGGGATGATGCAAGCTCCAGAAAAGCTCGACTAATTCAGGGGTAGTTAAAGGGATTGCATTAAGCCCGCATCTTCTTAGGCCGAGGGCTAAGAATTCCATTCTCTGCCAAAGCTGGTCTTTTGCTCTTTGAAAATCTTCCTCTTTGAGTACGGGCATCGCCGCTTTTTTAATCTTGCTCGTTACTGAACCTTTTTCTTCCACAACGGAATAAGGGACCACAACATAGAAGTGCTTGGTCATAATAGAACCTTCCCCTATTATATCTTCAACGAATTTTCTGTATTCTGCGGTTTGAATTCGAAGAAGTTCATTGTTTTGTCCTTTTTCCAGCTCTTTTAACTTGTCTATATATCCGGTCATATTCAATCTTCTGGTCTGGATTGAAATCTGGCACATAAAATCAAGAGAGTTCAAAAAACTCTGGAATTGATATATGATAGCATTTTGTTCTTCAACCGGTTTCAAAGCGAAGTTCAAGGAAGAAACCATCATTATTCCCCTTAAGGCGTTGTTCTTAAGTATTAATACCCCGTTCCTTATCTCTTTTAATTCTAAAAACTTTTGAGTGCTAAAATCTGCCATAAATATTTAAGCTCTTTTAATATTTTATCTTTCCCCCATCTCTATCTTAGTTGAAAGCTTTTTTAACCTGCTTTTGCCTGCAATATCTAAAATAGGAGCTTCTTTCTTTTCTTCCTCCACTTCCTTCTTTTTAATAAGTTTTGGAGGAGAATCGCTTTTTTTCCAAAGATATACCTTTGAGGAAGCGGAAAAATAGAAGAAATTTTTAATTACAGTAGGCATGGGGATTCCCTGTACTTTTCCGAAAGCCAAAAAAGAGCTTCCTCCGATAAACACAATAAGGCCGAGCAGAAAGACATAGAAAGGGGTACTGTAATAAAGGACAACGCATATTGCCCCGGCAATTCCAAGATATATTGACTGTTCAAAGGTGAAAGGCCCTACGATTTTCGGCTTTCTCTGAATAAATTTTGGAACAAGAAAAGGCATAATATTAATGAGATAGAATCTTCTTTATCTTATTCAATTTCAACAGGCTCTCGGTAAACATCCTTTTTCGGTGGTTTTTTTTCTTCCTCTTTGCTTTCTGCAGGATATTCCATGTCGTAAAGCTCGCTCAAACTGCGTTTGACGGAAGAAAGAATAAAGCGGTTAATTTCGATGAAAACTTTCTCAGCTTTCTCTTTGCTCAGTTTAATTTCCCTTTCTAAAACACTTTTAAGCTCCTTCGGAGAGGTAATTCCCAGAAAAACATCTCCCACTGCTTTTGCTATCTCTGAAATATCCTCTTCTTCTATGCCGTTTCTGGTACATATATTCCAAATATCATTCGCTGTTTCTTCTGAGAAAATTGCATTCTTTAAATCCTGAGGAAGGTTTTCATAAAGTTTCCAAAGCTGTTCTTTGGTATATTTCATATTTTTGTGTATTCACACAGATATATTTGATTTACCTTATTTTACATCTTCTCTAATTTTATCACAAATAAGGAATATAAACTATAGATGTTAAAACTTGTCAGTTGAGGTCAAACCTCAACCAGCTATTCTATTGACAATATTATTGTTTTATTGTAGAATAAGCTATTAGTAAATTTAAAATAAAATAAGGAAAGAATAAAATATAGAAAGGATGTGAAGTGAAATGTTAGTAATAGTAGTATGGTCTATCATTGTTTTGGTAATAGTTGTCTTTTCTCTCGCAGGATATACAACAGCTCAACAACAAGAGAGAAGGATAGTTGAGTTTTTCGGAAAATATTCTAAAACTCTTCGTCCTGGTCTTCGATGGATAGTTCCTGGTGCGATGAAGATAAGAGCAACTGTTTTAATTTGGGAGCAATCTATTCCATTGTTTAGTGAGCCGGTAAAAATTGATTTCAAAGACGGGTCAGCGGTTCCAAAAGGGGCCGAGGCCTTTGTAAAGACTAAAAGTCCAGACATTCCTTATAAGGTTGGCGATGATGACAAAGCAAAGAGCGGAGCATATAGGGCTGTTTATGAAATCGACAATTGGAAGACGGCTATAAAGAAATTAATTGAAAACACCATTCGAAGTTATTTAAATGGCTTGACAATTGACGAAGGTGTGACAATGAAAAAAGCGGGGTTTGACTTAAAGGATAGATTTCCCAAAGAAGAATTAAAAAGAATTGAAACTGCTCTTGCTTCTTGGGGGTTTGAATTAAAAAAAGTGACTGTTACGGACTTTGATCTTGAGGCAGATTTAGTTAAGGCTAGGGGCGAGGTTCAAAAGAGGAAAAGAAAAAGAGAAACATCTGAAGAAGAAAGAAAAATAAGAGCTTTGGAAACTATGGGTTCGCTGATTTCGATGATATCTCTTTACACGGGCGAAGAAGAAGAAGATATTCAGAAAGAAATACGGAACAACAAAAAGTTAAAGAAGAAATTCTTTGATGTTTCTACAGATCTGATTACCAGAAGAATGAGTATAGATGGCAATGCTTTAACTGATATCAGAACACAGGGAGGTGATGAAGGTTTCAAGGGAGGCTTTCTCGATCTAATAGCTGCTTACAAAAAAATATAAGAATATTAAAAAAGAGGGTCTTTCGGCCCTCTTTGATTTTTGTTCTACATTTCTATTTTTGCCCCACGTCTCCTTCTTTTCTTTCTACAGCACCTCCCTCTCCAGTATCTGGGATTTTTCTTTTCTTTTTTTTCTTTTCTTCTCCTTCAATAAAGGTATCTTTTTTTTCTTTTTCCTTCACTTTCTTTAAGAATTCTGCCACTGAACCAGAAGGCTCTCTTTTAGATATGATATAATCAACTATTTTTTTATTCTCTTCGTACGCCTGCTCGTTTGGCTTTTTTGGATCTGGAAGGCCGACTCCCAAGTTTCCGGCAGCGCTGCCTTTGAGGTATTTATTAAGGCGGGAATTATTCTTTTCAAGCCAGCCGGGCTCTTTAAATTCTATTGCATCTATGTCCTTTTGAAACCTGTCAAGGAAACTTCTTCCAAAGGCATCAGCTGCCTTGCTTATCTGGGCCCCTTCCCAGAATCTCACTATAGCTCTTCGTACATTAGGATCTTCAAAACTTTCTTCTTCTATTTTGTGAACCTCGGAAGCTTTTACTTTGGAAATTATCTTTTCTGCAGAACTTGTAATTCCCTTCGCAATATCTTCTTTTGTTATATCTATCCCTATTTGTTTTGCGGTTTCAGGAGACACCTTTTCTCTTAATTCATCAGCCAACTTAGGCGTGGCAATAATCATTTTTTTAGAGAGGTCCGGATCAAGATCCGACGCTTCTTTATTTATGCTTAGTATTTCCTTTTTACCAAGGCCACGTTTCTTTAAATCACCTATTTGGCCTTTTTCTATTGCCCCCTTGAGCGCTCCGATTTTATCTTCTTTGGTACCCGTCACTATAGTGGAAATGTTTCTGTCAGGACTGGAACCCTCTGCTTTTTTGGCCACTCTTTCAACATCTGCCTTTAGGGATTCTTCTATTGCCAGACCCGTCTTGCCAATACCTCTTCTAACGGCCCAATAAGGGGAAGTAAGCACATTGGCAAATCCTCCGGCGAATCTTTTAGCTTTTCCTCCAAAACCTTCTTGTTCTTTACCCCATTTTGAAAACGGAGAAACCAGACTCGACTCTCTTTCAAGTCTTTCTTTTGCCTTTTTCGGCATAACATTTAGCGCGGCGCTTTTTGCTCTCTCTCCTGCTCTTTTCTTTGCGGCATCCCAGGGTTTTTGTACTGCAGCCTTTCCTGCTCCTTTGAACCCTGACACAATAACTTCCGACCCCATTGCCGAGAGTTTAAGAGACATTACCAGACCAAAAATTAGAAAGCCCAAAGGAACAGAATAGACAATAATTTCGTTTAGAACCCCTACTTCACTTGTATTCCATCCCAATACGTCTCCAAGGGCCTGCCCAGGTTCATTTGGGTTAACCATTCCTGTCAAAACGTGCTCTCCTAGATAAAGGAAGAAGGCGGCTATTACTCCCACAAATGACCATTGTATCAAGTGTCCCCACCATTGTTCCCAGATTTTTTTAGTGGCGGGCAGAATATAGCAGACAAAAGCCAGGGGTGATAAGATTACTAACATCCAAATAGCGATATATCTTAGCAAAAATATGAAGGCAAACATTAGTAGAACAAAAAACGATATAAGGTTGAAGGTAATTAAAGCCAGGGATTCGGTTAATTTTGATATCTGTTCGGTGGTTTTAAGAATTTGCCATCCGGGTATTACCCTGTCTGCCATTGAAAGTATTTGATTTGTTAGCTGCCTTAATCCCGAAGTATTCTCTAAGAAATAGTTCATCATGATGTTTGCAGCATCAACAATTACACCGCATATCACATGAGAGAAGTTCACCAGCAAGGCCACGGCAATTAGCTTAAAAAGAAGTTTTTGCGTTTCGTAATTCTTTGTTCTGAGAATGGTTGTGAAGGCAATAACAATTAAAGCCAACACCAAGCCTATGTTTACAAAACTTCTGGTTACATCTAATCCGAGTTTGATAATTTCATTTTTAGCAGGGTTGGTATATGAAAGCGAGACAAAAGCATCGCCGGTCACCCATTGTAAAAGACCTCCGGCTATGGCAGCCAAAGCCCCTGTTGCTAAAAGTATTACCTGAGCAAAAACATTTATGAGTGCGTAGGGAATAAAAGTGACTGCTCCTACTATCCAATCCCACCAGGCAGCAAAGGTTAAATTAGGAAAAAACAAAAAGCTTGCTGAAATTAGAGCAAGGCAAACTAAAAATATCTTCTTGCCCAAAGAGGGCAGAAAAAACTTTTTAACTTTTTCTTTAAAATTAACCATTGTTTTATTATACACCCTGATTTTAAAACAATAAATAGTTTTTAAAACTTTTTGTTAATCTTTTCCATTCTTCAATGTTCAAAGTTTCTGCTCTTCTTCCCGGATCTATACTGTTTTTTATAAGCTGCAATTTCGTTTCCTCCTTGTTTAATTTTAACACTTTTGAAAGATTGTTTAAAATCTTTTTCCTGGGATGGGAAAACCCCGCCTTGACGATTTTAAAAAACAAATCAGCGTTAATCGGCTTTTTACCAGCATTAATCAGTGGCGTTATCCGGAGAATGGCAGAATCTACTTTTGGACTGGGCCAGAAATTCTTTTTTGAAACGTAAGTTATTGTCTTAGGTTTTGAATAGAACTGGACAGAAACAGCAAGCATGCTCATTTTAGGAGGGGAAGCCGTTATTCTCTGAGCTAATTCTTTCTGTATTATCAATACCATTGATTCCGGTTTTTTCTCGCATTCTAAGAATTTTCTGATCAATGCAGACGTAATATAATATGGAATATTTCCGCATAACTTGTAGGATGAAACTCCAGAGATTTCTTTATCGGACTCCTTTAGGATATCTCCTTTGATAAACTTGATATTTTTAAGGTTCTTAAGATTTTCTTTTGATATTTCAACCATTTTTTCATCTTTTTCAATTGCAATAACCGTTTTTGCCCTTTGAGATAATTTTTCAGTCAAAAATCCCGTTCCCGACCCCGCTTCAACCACAACATCTTCCTTAGAAAGCTGCAAAGCTTCTATAAATTTATCAACTGCCTTCTCGTTAATAAGGAAATTCTGTCCTAATTTTTTTAGAGGACAGATTCCGCGTTCTTTTAACTGCTTTTTTAAATTCTTGAGATTCGTTCCATTCATTAAGATGATTATAGCGCTTTTTCTATTTGTGGAAAAATCATTTGACTTAATCTCTTGATTGACTTATTATGTATGTAGGCTTATGGAAAGCCTTTATTTTATCTACAACGAGCTTCTAAAAAAGGGAATGAAAGGATTAAAAGACACACAAGACACCTTAAAAAGGAGATGTAGTTTTCCTTTTATTTGTTTATTAAGAAATAGAAGAACCTTGCTGCTGCTTGCCCTTATAGCGGCCTTTTTGTTAGCTCTTAATGTCTTTCCGTCCTTGCTAAAGAAGGAACAAAAGATAGTTTTTCTCTCGGATTTAGTTTTCCCTTTTGAAAAAGAAAATGCAGAAAAACTGTTTTTATCCCCAAACGTTTGCGAGAGAGAGTATCCTGATTTAAACTTGATGCAAGAAAATTCTTTAATGGGATTTTCCTCTCCCCTATTGATGGATTCCGAGGTATTAGCAACGATGTCCCAAAACGACCTGGAAATTTCAAAGGAGATTATAGAGTATGTTATTAAAGAAGGAGACAGTTTGTGGTCTATTGCCCAGAAGTTTAATATTTCAACCGATACGGTCGTTTGGGCAAACGATATTAAAAGTGCTTTGATAAGGCCGTCCCAAAAACTTCTAATCCTGCCGGTTTCAGGAATAATGCATTTGGTAGAGGAAGAAGATACGGTCACCGGACTTGCTGAAAAATACAAGACAGAAAAAGAAAAGATTGTTAGCTTTAACGATCTTACGGGGCAGGAGGAGCTCTTCGTAGGGGAAATTCTTATTATCCCTGACGGAAAAGTGCCTTTCTATTCAAGTATTTCTCCTGTGAGCGCTTTCACGGGTCTTTCCACTAATAACTTCTACGGCCAAAGCCATTCTTTTCCATACGGCCAGTGTACTTGGTGGGTTGCTCAAAAAAGAGCTATCCCTTCATGGGGGAACGCCAATGATTGGTTAGGCAGTGCTGCAGCTTCCGGATACGCCGTATGCCGGGGTAGATATTGTATTCCTCAGGTAGGAGCGGTGATATGTCTTGAAGGGCACAGATTATACGGTCACGTAGGATATGTGGAACAAATAAAAGGAGATAAAGTTGTCTTTTCTGAGATGAACTATATAGGGTTGGGGAGAATGAATTACAGAACTTTGAGAATGGGAAGTTCTCTGATAAAGGGATATATATATTAAACAAGAATAAGATTTTTGAGGATAACAAAAAACAGGCATCAGCCTGTTTTTATATTAATTGAAAGTTTTTATTCCTAACAGGTATTCTTTTGAGAACTTCCTTTCTTGTATTCAATACAAAACCTTGCCTCGGGACAAGCCTCAAGCCTTTTTATCTGGATCTTCTTTCCACATTTTTCACAGATTCCGTATATTCCTTTTTCTATCTTTTCCAAAGCTAAATTAATATTTTTTAATTTAATTTCCAAGCTGTGTTCAATAGAAAGACGCGTTGAATATTCTTCCACTTGGTCTGCGGATACTTCTGCTGTTTCTCCTCCTGCTTCCTTATTGAATTTCGGGAAACGGCTCTTCCAATTTCCCTTTATCTTGGAATCTTTGATAGCAAAAGTCTTGAGCTCCTTTTCAATATTTCTCCCTTCTTTTAATAGAGTTTCTTTAAATTTTTCTAACAGTTTTTTATTCATAATTTTTCGAGAATTATCTTTGATACACTTCATTTAACTTCTTTTTTGTAGCTTCGTCAACTATTCCTGTCCCTTCGACGTACCCCCAAGGCTTTAAGATTTCTTCACTGTATTTTTGCTGAAATCTTTTGACGGCTATTTGGCTCAAAGAACCGTAATATCCGGTAACTATTCCCTCGGGATATATTTTAATATCTTTTGCCAGCCAATTCTGTAATATTTCAACTTCAGTTCCTCTGTCGCCTTTCTTCAGTTCCTTGGTGATTTCGACTTTATGGTCAACTAATTCTATCATGCTCTTTTGGGAAGTGGTAAAAATGAAGTAGTCTTTGATTAATCCGTAAGACATTCCGAACCCTTCTTGATAAAAAGTTAGATATTTGTATTTTTGTCCCGAGCGCGTAACAGTTTGGAAGGAATGCTCCGCCATTAACTTTTCTTTGCCCATTACTTTAAATAGCGGCTCAAAGTCCCCTTTCATCGTCTTCTCCCATAAAAGAAACAATTCTTCTAATGCTTCTCTCTTTTTCTTTCCATCCCTTTCATTCATAAGAGAGAAAGGCTCTTTCAGTTTTGTTATAAATGCTATTTGGCTATTTTGAGGAGAGTAAGTGAGAAGGGTGAAGTCTGTTTCTACATTTTGAAAAAACCATTCAGGGGGTTCTATTTTTAAGATTTCTAAGAATTCTTCTAGATTTACGGTCTTTTCCGTATCGATATTGTTGACGATAATCCTACTAAACGATCCTTCGGGCAGTCCGGAATTGAACTTACTTGAAAGAACGGCGGGCATTTCTTCATTCGCGGAAATCCCTACTACAGAAGTGTTTTCTACTGAAAGCAGAGAGGGGGGAACGCTTATGCTCCCGGGTTCGTCAGCAGGTTCTCCTGCTGGCGGCGGACCTGGTTCGCCATTGGGGACAGAAGGAGTCTCATTTAGTCCGAATATATCAAAGCCAAATACCAATATGGCTCCAATAACAGAGAACGTCAAGAGTATTATAATAATTCTGTTAGCTATTTTTTCAAAAGAGGAAGGCTTGGTTTGAAAAACAGGGCGGAATACGACTTGTTTCTTTTCTTCTTTTTGAGGCAAAGGAGTTTCTTGTTTTGTCTTTGATTTCAGCATTTCTACAAATTCCTTTCTTTTTTCTTCCTCTTCCTTTGAAGTTTCTGTAAGTTTTTCTATAATTTTCTCTTTTCTGGTTTCTTCTTGTTTCATATCCAGATTCTCCTTTTGCGCCCTGTCTTGAATTTTCTGCACTATTTTCTGCTCTTTCTCCTGTTCCCGAGCCTTTGCTAAATCTCGTTCTTCTTTTCTTGCTGCTTCCTTTATTTCTTCTGCGGCCTTTTTCTCTTCTTGGCTGGGAACCAAAGACAACTTCCCGCCGCACCAGCCGCAGAACTTATCGTTTTCCGAAATCCCTTTTCCGCAAAAAGGACAAGGTTTCATGTTTTTGATAATTATTAATTTAATTTTATTCTTGCTTTCCCAGGGGTTTTCCGCAGCTGTTGCAGAATTTCATTCCCTGCCTGTTTTCCGCCCCGCAATAGGGGCATGACAATGTCTTTGGAACAGGTTTTTCAGCAGGTGCATCGGGAACATTCTCTTGCCCTTCCTTGAGAACAGTTTCTTTTCTCTGCCCCGTTAATTTTTCATTAATTTGTCCAAGTTTTTGCTTCATCTTGCTTTCGTAAGCTAATATCTTCTGGTATTCATCGTCCAATGCAGTTATATCCTTATTTATTTTTTCAATCTCTTTTTCAGAACTCCATTTTTTGGTTTCTATTTCTCTTACTTTTTCTTCTGCCTTTCTTCTTTCTTTCTCAATATTCCTTTTCTCAGCAGATTCCGTAATCAGCCTCTCTTTATCCTCTATGAATTTTATCTCCTCTTCGAGAGTGTCTTCCTGTTCTAAGATTCCACCTAGGATCTTCCTATATTCTTGCATTTCTTTATTCAAAGAGAGTTTTTTGGAACTGAGGGGATTCTTTTTTTCTCCAACTTTTTGAAGTTCCTTCTCAAGTTTTTCTTTTTCCTCCTTAAGGGCTTTAGATTCAAGTTCTCTTGATATTTCTTTCAGCCTTTTGTCCAAGGATTGTTCTTTCTCGGCTAATCTTTTGTAGTCCTGTTCTATTTCTTTAATCCTTTCTTTTATTTTTTCCTTTTCTTGATCGAGATTCCATCTTGTGTTTTCTATCTCTTTTCTTACTTCTTCCACCCTCCATCTTTCTTTTTCAACATCTCGTTCTTCTCCAATGTTCCTCTTTTCTTTCTTTTTAAGTTCCTGTTCTTTTTCTCTGATTGTCCTTATTCTCTTCTCGGCTTCTTTCTCTTTTTCCTCAACTTCCTTAATGTTTTTATCCATTTCAACCAGCTTTATGCTCAAGGAATTTTTAATAGTTTCCAAAGGTTTCTTTCTGCTGCCGTATATTTTAATTTCTCCTTCAATTCTCGTCTTTTCTTCTTGAAGGGTTTGCTCTTTTTTTTCTTCCTGCTCCTTTTCTACTTCCTTTACTTCCTGTTCTTTTTGTTCTTTAGTTAGTTCAATCTTTCTCTTTTCAAATTCTTTCATTTGCTTCTCCTGTTCCACCCTTCTTTGTTTTTCTTTTTCTTCTCTTTCTTTTTCTTCTTCCAATTTTCTCTTTTCCTGTTCTATTGCTTCTTTCGCCTCCTTTTCAGCTTCTACCCTTATTTTCTTTGCCTGCTCTTCTATCTGGAGCATCATCATTATCCTCTTTTCTTTTTCTGCCTCTGTTGCTTCGGGTTCCTTTTCCTTTCCGGGCTCTGCCTGTTTTTTTTCTATTCTCACTTGTTTTTTCTCTTCGGGTTTTTTCTCCACTTTCTTTATTTCTTCCTTTTCTTTTTGAGCCTTTTTTTCTTTTTCTTCTTGCAAAGCTTTTTTGCGGGCTTCTTCCGCTTTTTTCTTTGCCTCTTTGATTTGCTCTTCCCAAGGCTTTGGAGAAGCGGGTTTTTCTTCTTTTTGAATAGCCATTTTTTCTTTTTCCCGCCCTAAGGGAACGGGAATTTGTTTTTGAGGAAAACCTTTAATTATCTTTTTTTCAAGCTCAGGCCATTTAACTTCTTTTTTCGGAATTTCAAGCGGTTTTGACACCTTTATTTCCTTTGTTTTTCTTTTCCCAAACTTCGAAAACAATCTCTTCAAAGGAGATAAAGTTTCTTTTTTATCCTCCGGCCTTATTTGCTTTTCTTCAAGTTCTGCAACATCCTTTTCCATTGTTCTTATCTTGTCTGCTTCTATTTTTATTCTTTCGAAGCCTGATATTTTTTCTTGCATATTTTGAAATAGAAAAATTAAACCTAAAACTGAACAAAAGATATGTTTTTGTTCTTGGGTTCTTTATTTTAACATGTGGGACGAACTTCTTTTATTTCTTCTCAAGCTCTGCCTCCTTTGCAGAAAGATTTATTCTTCCCTGCTCGTCTATGGATATTACTTTTACGGATATGGTATCGCCCACCTTTATTATATCCTCTACTTTCTTAACATGAAAGGGTCTGAGTCTGGATATGTGTACAAGTCCTTCCTGTCCGGGCAGAACTTCAACAAAAGCGCCGAAGTCAACGACTCTCTTTACCTTGCCCTGGAAGACTTCTCCCACCTGAACCTCTCTTGTAATGTTTTCAATCCAATCAATTGCCTTCTTGGCGGACTCCTCTTTTTCTGCGGTAATGAATACTTTTCCCGAATCTTCAATTTCAATGGAAACTCCACACTTTTCAATAATTTCATTTATTGTTTTTCCTCCAGAACCTATCACTTCCCCTATCTTTTCGGGTTTGATCTGAATGATATATATTCTGGGAGCCCAAGGGCTCAAGCTTTCTCTTGGTTTTGAAATTGTCTGTTCCATTTTTTCAAGAATATGGAGACGCGCTTCTTTTGCTCTTTGAAGGGCTTCTTTTAAAACTTTTTCATTAATACCTGCAATCTTAACATCCATCTGGATTGCGGTAATTCCTTCTTTGGTCCCGGCCACCTTGAAATCCATATCTCCGTAATGGTCTTCGGGCCCCTGGATATCCGTTAGAATTCTGTATTTGTTTTTTTGAAAAGATTCAGAAACAGAAGGTTCTTTGGAGTCGGTAACCAAACCTAAGGCAATACCGGTGGCGAGCCTTTTAATGGGAACGCCTGCATCCATTAAAGCCAAGCTCGAGCTTGAAACTGATGCCATACTGCTCGAACCGTTTGAAGAAAGGATTTCTGAAACTATTCTCAAGGTGTATGGGAAATCGTCTACGTCTGGAATGAGGTTCGCTAAAGCTTTTTCTGCCAACATGCCATGCCCTATTTCTCTTCTCCCGGTTCCTCTGAGAGGCCTGACCTCTCCTACGGAATATGGGGGGAAGTTGTAATGGTGCATAAACCTTTTCTTGCCGATAAACTCCATTCCTTCAATCAATTTAGAATCCCGAGGAGACCCCAAGGTTAAAATGGAGAGGGATTTTGTTTCTCCTCTCTGAAAAACCCCCGAACCGTGGGTTCTGGGAAGAAAACTGACGTCGCAGGAAATATCCCTCACCTCGTCAATCTTTCTTCCGTCGGGTCTTCTCTCTTCTCCGGAAGGTTTTTGTATAATATTGTCTCTGATAGTTTTATCTAAATCCTCTTCAAAGAAATTCAAAGCATATCTTACTTTGCTTTCTTTGTTTGGGTCTTCTGAATATTTCTCTTCAACGGAAAGCGCCAGAGCTTCTCTCAGTTTATCCACTCCTTCCATGCCCTTTTCTTCGTAGATGGCTTTTTCCATCTTGTTTGATAGAAATTCTTTAATTTCTGATTCCAGCCCTTCTTCTTTTACGGGTTCCTCTTCCTTTATTTTCTCTTTTGCTGATTTTTGAATAATTTGATTTTGAAAATCAAAGAGTTTTTTAAAATATGGCAGACTCCACTGATAAGCTTTGCAGACCAATTCCTCGTCCACTTCTTTTCCTTCGGCCTCTATCATGTTTATCAGGAGATTTGAATCCTTCTTGCTTGAAGGGGCCGTTGCAAAAACCAGATCAAGCTTGCTTCCTTCTCTTTCTTCGTATGTGGGATTGAGGGTGAAATCTTCCTTATCTCCCTTTTTCCCTATTCTCAAAGCAGCCGTGGGGCCGTTCCATGGGATATCAGAAATGCTTAAGGCGATGGAAGCTGAGATGATTCCTAATACATCGGGATCGTTCTCTCCGTCCCAAGAAAGGCATGTTATTATCACCTGCACCTCTTTCTTAAAACCTTTTGGAAATCTCGGCCTTATGATTCTGTCTATCAGTCTCATGGTTAGAATTGCTTCGTCTGAAGGTCTGTTTTCCCTCCTCATAAATCTTGAGCCGAGAATCTTGCCTGCAGCATAGAACTTTTCCTGGTAATCAACGGTTAAAGGGAAAAAGTCCTGTCCTTCCCTTTCGCCGCCCATCACTGCGGTTGCCATGACAACAGTATCGCCGTACCTAACCAGACAGGAACCATTTGTTCTCCCTGCAAGCTCATTTATTTTTACTCCTAATTCTTTGCCGTTAAGGTTTAATTTAAAATCTTCTTTCATGTTATTTCATGTTATTTTAAGAATTTTAGCGACATCTTTCGGAGGAGATATTTTCTTTGGTCTTTTTCAAGATCAACAAATTCATCGGCTTCCTCCTTGAGTTTTGAAGAAGCCGATCTTCCAAAAGCAATGACTTCCACTCTTTTACCTTGATTTTTAAGATATTCTACTAATTGAAGAAAATCTCCGTCACCGGAGACAAGGACAATAGTGTCAACGCTTTGACATATCCTTATGGCATCAACTGTAATGCCAACGTCCCAATCAGCTTTTTTCATTCCTCCGTAATATTCCTGCAACTCCCTCACTCTGGTTTCTATTCCAAGCTTTACCAAGGCGTCAAAGAAGGGTTTCTCTTCCCCCGTTTTTGTTTTTACCACGTAGGCAAGAGCCCTGATTAGGCTTCTGTCTTTGACCGCCGTTGATAGGATTTCTTTGAAGTTGACTCGAGCTTGGTACAGATTCTTTGCAGAATGATATAGGTTTTGAACGTCTATGAGGACCGCTATTCTTTGTTCTTTGTGTGTAACTATCACGATATTTAATTTGATTATTTTTTAAGACCTGTTTTCTTTAATATATTAGCGTATCTTTTTGAGCTTTCTTTATTTAAGTAGTTGAGCAACTTTCTTCTCCTGGCTACCATTGCCAGCAATCCCCTTCTTGAGTGGATGTCTTTCGAGTGTTTTTTAAGATGAGACAACAATCTCTTAATTTCTTCGCAAAGCAAAGCAATCTGGACTTCGGGTGAGCCGGTGTCAAGCTTGTGCAATTCGTATTTTTTGATTATCTTTATTTTTTCTTCTGGTGTCAGCATAATTTGTGAAGATTAAATAAAAAATTAAACTTGAGAGATTTTTAATTTTGAAATATTTTAATCTTTTGGTCTTGTTTTTTATCAACTCTATCTTATCTTAATTTCTGAAAAATAGCAAATATCTAGCGTTAACAAATTAACCAGGGTCAAACCCTGGCATGTCCGAACTTGTCTTCTGCTCTTTGCTTGTGCCCCGCACAGGAGTCGAACCTGTAACCTTATCCTTAAGAGGGATCTGCTCTGCCAATTGAGCTAGCGGGGCGTTTTACATCTTCAAGTAAATTTACTGGTCGGGGAACTTCTTTAAGTGATTTCCATTCTTTTTGAACAAATTCTGTTTGAAGTGTAATATCTTTTAAGGCAGCTTTTATCCATCCAAATACACGATGACGCATATCAGTTCCTTTTGGAACTACAATTCTTATTGTCCCGTAATAAAGATTGTTTTTCTTATATCCTTTATTGGGAGGTTTTACGAAACTTTTACCAAAATTTTCAAGAGGAACACCAGTTAATTGCGACCAAAATTGTTTTATTTCCTGTTCATTTTGTTGAGGATAGATATTAAGTTTTGCTTTTAGGTCTTTCGTAGAAACTTTGAAAATTTGGCTAAACCATTTTACCATAAAAAGTATAAAATGGGGATCGGAATTTGTAACAGCAAAATGATTCGTTTTACTTCCTTCTGACCAATATAAAGCTGCTCCTAAAAAGCGATATGTTTCAAAAGAAAGAGGAAGAAGAATTTCTTTTTCGGCTTCTTCAATAATTTTCGCTATTTCTCTTTTTCTTCTTTCCTTTTGACTATTTGGACCTCTGGCTAAAAGTAAAACTTGTCTTGTATAAAGCCGTTCTCGGTCTTTAGGCCCTAAAGGAACATTTATACACCAAAGCCTAACTGTACTTTTCGCTATATCTAACTCTTTTCCTATTTCTCTATAACTTAATCCTTTCTTCCGTAATTTAATTGCTTCCTTTTTCAATTTTGAGTATTTTGATTTATCCATTTCATTTTTCCTATTTATTGCTGCCAATTGAGTTATGGAGGCAATACCTCTTACCTCATCAATATATCTATTTTATAGTTGTTTCTCCAATTATTATCAGCAATTTCTCTGGTCATTTCTCCGGCCGGTTCCCATACGACATATGCAACATCAAAGGGTTCCGAGGAGATTATATCCTTATTGCTGAAAAAGGCAAGAGATATCTTGTCAATTTCCCAGTCTTGAGCGGTAATTTCTTCAATAAGCTTGTCGGTAACCATTTCTATTCGGGAGCGGTCTACCTTGGGAATAATAACATCATAGGTCTTAATTCTGGCGTATGGGTGGTTAACTGAGCTTTCTCTCATGACTTCGTAATGTATCCCTTGGATTTTTCCCTCAATGACTTTCTCCGACTGAGGCATATTCTTGATAAAAGAATCGCTTAAAACTTCTGCAGAAGGCGGGGAAGTGCTTTTGTTTTTAATAATATAAAAAATAAAAGAGGATATAAAGAGAATAAGGGCAATGGATATTGAAACGAGTAAAATTGTATTTTTTTTATACATAAAATAGATATCTTTAGTGTCCTCCCGGACAGTAGCACTTACTGGCAGAACAATAGCAATCTTTTCCCGAAGTTGCCGAGCATTTGTTGCCGTTAGTATTCCTTGTGCAAGTGCAATCATTTTCTTCTACATCTAAAAGGGTGCAGAGGCCGGAACCATCGCAACTTGTATGATATTTCTTTTTAGTCCCATCTGCTTTTTCATCGCAACTTCCATGATAATCACAGTCAGAGCAAGAACTCCAGGAAATGTCAGTTTCACATCTTGCTCCTTCAGATTCATAATCTCCGTCAGTAGTACAGCAGGTAGAGAAAGGGTCGCACTCGCCTCCAAAAGACGATTCGTCTTTTACGCATTTTCCATCTTTACAATGTTGTGAATATAACATAGCCGAACCACATTCATCGCCATCCGTATCTTGGGTATCAGTGCAAGTTGTTGTTTCTTTATCGTCAACAGAACAAGAGCCAAAAGCGTCGCATACCTTATGATTTTTATATTGCGTACCGGTTATGCTTTCCTGGCAGTCACTGGCCTGATCCCAGTCAGTGATGCATGTTCCCCAGGAATAATCGGTAAAACATCGGGTTCCTTCGGGCTTGTATTGTCCGTCAGGGTCGCAGCAGGAAGTCCCGGGAGTACATACCATATCAGAATAGTGCTCGCATTGTCCGTTCTCGCAATAACCCGCCCCTTCGTCACAAGGAATGCCATAAGTATTTCTGGTAATTACACAGTCCCGATATATGTCCCATGAGGAAATATTGCAGTTTCCCTGTTCATCACAAGCCATTGTTTTCATGCTCTGGCTTCCAATTTTCATATTATCGCACTCGCTGGTATATTCTCCGCCCGTACATTCGCTCCAATCATATTCTTGGCAGATTTTTGCGTATTCTTCATAATATCCTTCATCTGTGCAGCAGGCTGTTCCGGGTTCACATTCCTTCGGTGTATCGGGATTGCAGCATTCTCCCCACAAGGTGCTTGACATGTTGCATTCTCCATCAATGCAAGCATATTTAAGTGTTTTTTTGCAGTAATTATTGGGACAGTTAGGACAATAAATCGTACTGTGTTTACAGGTGGCGGTAAGCTCGCCGCACGCTTCTCCGTCAGTCTCTCTTACGCATACGCAGCTGTTGGGTTTTTCTTCATAACCTACGCTAGAACACTCTTTATTATTGCAAGTTTTAATTGGTCTAATAAAGCTTCCGTTCGATGTATAACTGCATTCGCCCTCGTTGTCCCACTCGCAGGATATGCATTGGTTGGTAAAATAGGCTCCGACTAAACATACTGTTCCATCAGAATCATAACAACATCCATCGCTGCAGCAATCGTCTTCGTCAGTACACTCGCAGCCTTCCGGGAAAACATTTTCACAACTTGAACTGCCAGCATCGCAAAATTGGTTAAGGCTGCAACTTTCTTCAACTTTCCATTCAGACACTTCAGACCAATCGTCCCATGAGCCGGTGCATTCAGCGCTGTTGCCGGAACAGTATTGGTTTTTGAAATGATATCTAACGCCAACGTCGCTTCCGGGATCCGTTCCCCAAGGACAGCCGTATCCTTCCTTGTAATCAAAGTCGCAAATCTCGTTGCTGTCGGAATAATAGCAATTATCTTCACAGCAATCTCCATAGGCGCAATCACAATTGTTGCCGGGTTCACAGAATTGGGTTGTGAGGCAGGATTTGTCTTTTGCCGAGCAAATATCTGTATTATTGCAGGATTTTTCAACTTCCCAGTTGGACCAAAGTCCCCAATCTCCCCATTCACCATTGCAATACCCTGAACTCCCGGAGCAATATCTATCCTTTTTCCGAGCTCTTATTCCGAGATCATCTCCGCAATCTGTTCCCCAGGGACAGCCATAATCCGTTTCTATTTCAGCATCGCATTTTTGATTGGTATCCAAGAAGTAACATCCGTCGCAGCATGCACCGTTTATACATTCACACAGGGAAGATGCACAGAAGGAGCTGTATTCACATGCTCCAGCGCCTGATACGCAGTATTCTGTCGAGTCGCATGATTTATATGTTTTTTTATTCGACCAGTTCCCCCAATCCGTCCATAAGCCGGTACAGCTTGCACTCTCTCCGGAACAAAATTGATATTTGAGCCTGGTCTGCACCACAACACTGTTTCCGCAGTTATCAGAAGGATCGGTAGACGGAAAATCACCGCTGCAGCTCCAGAGATAGTCGGCTTCATATTCGCAAGCTTGAATTTTGGGATGATAATGGCATCCATCGCAGCACGGTCCGGAGGTACATTCGCAATCCGTTGCTGTTGTTTTATTTCCCATAATGGCAAAAATAGAAAAATGACTGGTACTAGCAGTCACTGTGTTGTCTATTGTGTCTACGGTACTTGGCAGTCCCACCCAGCGGAAAAGGGTTTCGTCGTAGTGATAAATAGCTAAAGTGTTTTCATCCAAACCGGCAATTTGGCTGTCGGTATAGGCCAAGGTAATAGTGGCTGGTATTGTAGTATCTTCTTGAGGAACAACCAAGTAAACATCATCTCCGATTATGCCTTGGCTTTCGGGAATGGAATTTATTTCAGCTATCACAAAACTATCAGTAGCTTTTATTGGAGTAACAATAAGATTGCTTTCTGCTGTAGTTTCTGTTTCACAATAGACTTTTATGGTGCCTATGGGAGGGTAATTAAATCCGCTATATTGTGATCCGCCTGAATTATAATCTCCCGTAAATTCGCAATACCACCCTTCACTAACGTTGCTTAATTCATTTCCTCCCGTCAGCGTTGTATTCTCTCCGGGAATGCATTCGCCGCCCGTGGCTATTTGGTCCGTATCTTCGCATTCAAGAGTTTCCTTTAATGGAATGCCGAAAGTGTTTGTATCGGAATAAGTTTTTTCATAAGTTTCTGTTCCGTCGTCTTCAGGAGGAACATAATCAGGATCTGGTATGCAGTCAACGCTTATATTAACTTCAGGAGGGTAGAAAGTGTTCAAGTTTACGTTTTCGCTTTTTCCTCTAAAGGTACAAGTATATCCTTTACCATCATCGCTAATTCCCTGGCTAGTAACAAGCGTCTTGCTTTCATCTACCGGGGTGCATTCTCCGCCTGTAGCTATTTCGTCTAACTCTTCACATTCTTTAGTTTTTGTTACTAAGTCGCCAGAAGTGTTTGGGTCGGAGTATGTTTCTTCTTCCTCCTCAATACAATCAACTGTTGTTTCACCGCTAGCAAGAGCTCCGTTCGGATCTATAGCCTCAAAGTCGCAATAATATCCCTTTCCATCACTAGTAATTCCTTCACTAGATACTTCACTATTTTCTCCCGGTTCACAACTTCCTCCCGTAGCTTCGTATCCCGAATCACATTCAGACGATACTTTAACACTATCCTGACCTGTATCAGCAGTGCCGGAGGTTGTGTTTTGTTCTGGTCCTGGTTGTCCGCTACTGCCAGAAGTTTCGCATTCAATTTCCCACCATTTATACAAAGGACTGTCTGTTTGCGTCTTCACGATTCCGCTTCCAACTAAAAGTGCATCTATTATTATCCATGCACAGTAGATGATAATCAATCCGATAACCACCGAAGTAATGGTCGTATTTGCGCGCCTTAATGCCGCAGGACTTATTCCTCCGAGATAGTACAGCACGCCTCCGAATAAAAGCATGAGCGCCGCTAAGGGCGGTACTATATTAATCATCACAAGCTTTACAATGTTGTTGAACATAACAAAGAGATGGCACAAAGTGCACTCTGGTTGTCCTTCTCCTCCGCAAGGCACCAGGCCTTCAGCATGGATTAAAAAGGGAACCATAAGAAGAAAAAGCATTGCAAAACCCGCTAAGATTGTTTTTTTCATGTTGATTAATTATATCACGGAATTTTAAATATTTAAATAAAAGAATTAAAAAATCTTCTTATGAATTTTATTGGTGCCCTCGCTCCGACTCGAACGGAGATCTACGAGTCCGAAGCCCGTTATGTTATCCATTACACCACGAGGGCAGATATTTGATTTATGTTCCACGTGGAACTTCTTGAAAAAACTCTTTGCTCTTATGATTTTACCAGAGATTTGGAAAAAAACAAAATACGGGATATAATGAGGAAAATAAATATGAATATTCCAAAAGAAGTAAAATTTATCATTTCAGAACTTGAAAAGAACGGTTTTGAATCCTTTATTGTCGGAGGTTGCGTTCGAGATCTTTTTAACGGGAAAGAGCCCAATGATTGGGACGTTGCCACTTTGGCTGAACCAAAGGAAATAGAGAAGATCTTTCCGGAAAACTATGCAAATAATGATTTTGGAACGGTAACGGTTCGGATTAAAAAAACAAAAGACAATTTCTTTGAAGCGGAAGTCACCCCCTACAGAATTGAATCAAGATATACCGACAAAAGGCATCCTGATGAGATAAAATGGGCGAAAAGCATAGAAGAGGACTTAAAAAGGCGCGATTTTACCGTAAATGCTATGGCTTTGGGAATAAGATTCATTTCTTCAATGGAACCTCAGCCCTTAGGCCAAATTTATGGAAAGGGAGCAGGAGGAACCTATCCGGAAGAAAAAATGAAAATTGATATTATTGATCTTTTCGAAGGCCGAAAAGACCTTAAAAGCAAAACCATTAGAGCCGTAGGAAAGGCAAAAGACAGGTTTTCAGAAGATGCCTTAAGGATGATGAGGGCGGTAAGATTTGCTTCAACCTTAGGGGCAGGATGGAAAATTGAAGAGAAGACAAAGAAAGCCATTAGAGAGAACGCTCACCTTCTTTCCGTTATTTCCAAGGAAAGAATCAGAGACGAGTTAATGAAAATCATAATGTCAGAAAGGGCCAAGCAAGGAATTGAACTTTTAAGAGAATTAGACCTTCTCAAGCATGTTATCCCCGAGCTTGAAGAAGGGTATGGTGTAAGTCAGAATAAGCACCATACTTATGAAATCTACGACCATAACTTAAGGTGCTTGGGTTATGCATCAGAGAAGGGATACAACAAATATGTAAGATTGGCTGCTCTTCTTCATGATATTGCCAAGCCAAGAACTAAAGAAGGAGAAGGGATTGATGCTACCTTTTACGGCCATGAGATAGAAGGAGCTAAGATGACCAGGGATATTTTAAGAAGGCTTAAGTTTTCAGGAAAAGACATTAAGAAAGTAGTAACTTTGGTGAGGTATCACCTATTTTACTATAACGTGGATGAGGTTTCAGAGTCTTCGGTAAGAAGGCTGGTTCGCAATGTAGGCTATGAAAACATAGAAGAGCTGCTTCAAGTTAGATACTGTGACAGGATTGGATCCGGATGTCCCAAAGCAGAACCGTACAAATTAAGACATTTAAAGTATTTGATTGAAAAAACTTCTCACGATCCTATCTCCGTTAAAATGTTGGCAGTTTCAGGCAGTGACGTTATGGATATATTAAAGATTTTCCCTTGTTCTAAGATAGGACAAGTTCTGGACATTTTGTTAGGACATGTTTTATCCTATCCCAAGAAGAATAAAAAAGATGTCCTAACAAAAGAAATTGAACGCTTGGGCAAGCTAAAGGACGAAGAATTAAAAGATCTTGCTGAAAAGTCTCGGAAAGAGACTCGAGAAGTTGAAATGAAAATGGACTTTATGACGAAAAAGAAGTATTGGGTAAGTTAAAATTAGAAGTTGGTTGTTGAAAATTAGAAATTGGTAAACTATTTTTCATTTTCTATTAACTATTTTCTGAGATATCAACGGAGTGTGGTGTAATGGTAGCACGAGTTCCTCGGGTGAATTTAGCCCGGGTTCGAATCCCGGCACTCCGACTGTTTTTTTGCCAATGTTTCACGTGGAACATTCTAATCTACAATTTAATGAATAATATGAAAAGAGATGAGATAAATCGAATTTTAGAGGATCTTAATAAAACTCAAAATAGAAATATAGTTATCATTGATTTTGGTAATGTCCAGAAATGGGAAGAAAGTTTAGGATGGAAAATAGGAATTAAACAACTAGGAGGTTTAGTTAAGTGTTTTGCTCAAGGGAAAAGATTCTTGCGAAGATTCTACTATGGTTCCGATCTTGGGCCGAAAGAAAAGTCAAAAACCCTAAGTTTATGGTCGTCCATGGTTTTGGGAAAAGCCAGAATGAACAACTCGGAAGTTATTACCAAAAGGGTAAAGTATATCCCTGACAAAAATTACAAAACAGGTTTTCTTAAAAAATGTAATTTCGATGTTGAAATCTCCGTTGATTTAATAAAAGAATCTGACAATTACGATAAAATAATTTTGTTTTCGGGAGATGGTGATTTTGGCTATCTGCTTGAATATTTAAAGGAGAAATATAATAAAAAATCTATTGTTTTTGGAGCAAGAGGGCACATTGGCAAAGAATTGTACGATGCAAAATCCAGAGGAATTGTTAGCAGTATCCTGTACGCAGAGGATTTAGAGTATAGATTGAATATGAGCAGATTTAGAAGATAGAAATCAAAAACCCGCTTGAAAGCGGATTTTGATCAAAATCAGGTAAGCCTATAGCTTACACTATCACCTTATAATATACAAAATTATTGTCAAGAGCAATTATCCACAGACAATAAGATTTGCAAAATGACAAGGGTTAATGCTAAGAAAACAGTTTGAGAGAAGGCTTTCTGGGCCGATAGCTCAAAGGAAGAGTATTGCATTCGCATTGCAAAGATAAGGGTTCGAGTCCCTTTCGGTCCACCAAAGTTAATATGTTTTAGATTTGAAATTGTTTTTAAGTGTTTTAGCTTATAAATGAAGCGGACATCACCTTCCAGACAGTTTCTGAAAGAGAAAAATAAAATAAAGTCGATTTTGTCGCCGGCAGGTAAAGAAAAGTGCTCGATTCTTTTAAAAAGGACAGATGTGCCGATTGTGTATTTAAACGATAAAAAGGCTATACTAGAGAAGAAAGAACCCTAAAAGAAAAAGCCCCCGATGTGGACAGCCACATAAGGGTCTCTTTCGTAGTGATACTATAATAATATCACATTATAAAAGGTTGTCAATAGTCAGGAAACTTTCTTAACCTACTCATATGCAAACTGACAAAAAAGAAGAGTTTTTTACCTTAACACTTCTTAATACTTCTTTTATCTTTTATCTTTTTTTTGGTATAATCTTCTAAGTCCTAAAGTAAGCTAATATTAATAAAAACAATTTTATGGAAACACAGGAATTAGCTTCCAACATTAATCAAAAGCCTGTTCAATTGCCCGGGTTTTTCAAGCTTTTGAAAGAAAGCTTGGGAATAGTTAAAGAAAGATTTTGGATTTATTTAGGGATCGTTGTTATTCCAATAATAGGAATAAGTACTTTTATCGTTCTTCTTGCTATTGGAACGAGTTTATTAACGGCACTTTTTGCCGTTTCAGGATTTAAGTGGGCGTTTCTTATCATCCTTCTTATGCTTGTCGCTATTGTTGTCATATGGCCGACGCTTGCTATTCTTTATGTTGCCAAAGAGAGAAATAGAGATGTAGGCGTTTTTGAAGCTCTAAGAAAAACTTTTCCTAAGATTTTACCTGCATACTGGATTTCTTTATTGGTCAATTTGGCTGTTTCCGCTGGATTTCTCTTTCTTGTAATTCCCGGTTTTATTTTTTGGGTTTGGTTTTCTTTAGCTACCCCCGTTCTTTTATCAGAAAACGTTAGGGGGGTTAAAGCTTTATCAAGAAGCAAGGAATTGGTAAAAGGAAAAGCATGGGAAGTCTTTGTCAGACTGATGGGATTAACGATAATTGGCGGATTGGTTAGTTTTATTACAAGCCCTCTTCTTAAAAGTGATATGGTCGTTAAAAATCTGATTGCCTATTTAATGCTAATTCCAACAGCATTAGTCCTTAATGTTTTTATTTTTTTACTTTATGAAAAACTAAGGGATATACGGAAAGAGGATTACAAGGAAGAAAGGATAGAAGGAGAAACTTATCAAGGAGCTTAAATCAGCAATAGGAACGTCGAGGTTAAGATTCCATAGATTACTAAAGAGGCGAGAGCCTCTTTTTGTTTTCTGCAAATATTGGCTCCAAATCGCTTGACAAACTCCGTTAATTTGGTATAATACAGACGAAAAGAGAGGAATTTCTTTTCAAAGTATATTAAAAAGGAGGCAGGAAAAATGTTATATGTAATTCTCGGAGTGGTTTTGATTTGTTTAGTATATTTGACTGATGGTAGAAAAATAGAACATAAAATTGGCATCAAGAGAACAAATACTGATCACGATTGTATGGTTTCAATGGCTTACTCAGATTGGTAAAACTGGAGGATTCAAGAGTTTTTCAATAAACACTTGAAAGGAGGTGAAAAAAATGCCTCGGGATGAAATAAGTGATGTCAGAAAGGGAGAGATTGCTTTGGCTATCTTGAAATATAGGATACAGAAAGAAGGTATCCATCTCGGACCGAATCTTAAAAGAGAGCTAGGTAATTTATCCAAAGAGACAGGGATTCCTCAAGACGAGCTGAAAGAATTTTGGAAACTCTATATTAAGGAGTTTCTCAAAGAAACTTTGAGTGAGTAATGGGGAAAAGAGAAGAAGGCAGGGTTGAAGCATTTTTGCTTCCTAAAGGGGTAATTGCACTTCCTTTGCAATTTTTGCAAAGCAAAGGCAGAACAAGAACCTTTCCCCCCTTCTTCTCAAACAAATCGTAGCTAAAGGTTACGATATAAAGGAGAATCGGAAGAAATCTTTTCAGATTTGAAAATTATCTCATTAATTTTCTCTTCTGAAATCTAAAGATTTTCTTCTCCCTCCTTTTTATTTCGTTTCCAATGTTTCCTAATCAATAGCTTGGACGCACTCAAGAGAGGTTACTAAAGAGATGACAAACGATATGCGCGGATTTATGAAAAGGCTTTATTAAATAAATTTGCCTTAAAACAGGGACCATGGCCTCTGTTTTAATTTTATCTACAATCAATACCAATAAAAAGCTTGTTGAAGCCAGGCTTCAACAAGGTGTACTAAGATTTGAGGTTTTAAAATAAGGCAACTTATTTAGTTCCGGCAGTATCTTTTTTATGTTTCAGAATATGTACGATTTATGTACATATTGTAGAATACAGAAAAGAAGTTGTTAATGCCTAGAATATTAAATCCTTGACATATATTCGGGAGTATAATAAAATTAAAGACAGTTGGAACATTACAGAAAATGATTTTTAAAATGTCCGTTGGAAAACGGGCAATCTTTTTTAAACTAATACCAGGTTTCAAAAGATAAATTCCAAGTTATTTCATGGAATTTTATGTTGAAATTTGACGATACAACATGGATTTAAAAACTTTTACCTCAGCCATTGCTCAGATTGCAGAAGAGAAAGGGATTTCTCAAGAAAGAGTTATTGAAACAATAGAATCTGCAATTGCCGCAGCTTACAAGAAAGATTATGGGAAGAAAGGCCAGATTATTAAAGCCAAACTTGCCCCTGAAACGGGCGGAGTTAAGTTTTGGCGCGTAATGCAGGTTCTTGATGATTCCATGGTCTATTCTGAAGAGGAAATAGAGGATCTTAAGGAAAAGAAAATAGAGCCTATTGACGATAAAGTTAAGTTTAATCCGGAAAAGCATATTATGCTCAAAGAAGCCAAAAAAACAGAATCGAAGATAAAAGCAGGAGAGGATTTAATCCAACCCTTAGAAAGTCAAGGCGATTACGGGAGAATTGCAGCTCAGACAGCAAAGCAGGTTATCTTGCAGAAGATAAGGGAAGCGGAAAAAGAAAGCATCTTTGAGGAATACAAAGAAAAGGAGGGTGAAATCATATCGGGGATTATCCAGAGAATAGAAGGAAGAAATATGTATTTTGATATAGGCAAGACCTTAGCTGTTTTAACCAAAGAAGAACAGATTCCCGGGGAATTCTACAGACCGGGCCAGAGATTAAAGCTGTACATCTTAAAAGTGGAAGAAAACTCAAGAGGTCCTTTAATCTTTGTTTCCCGCGCCTATCCTAAATTCATTTCAAAGCTTTTTGAGCTCGAGGTTCCCGAGATATTGGCAGGCTCTATTGAAATTAAATCCATTGCAAGGGAAGCGGGCTCCAGAACCAAAATAGCGGTTTCTTCAGAGCAGGAAGGAGTTGATCCTATTGGAAGCTTGGTCGGACAGAAAGGCACCAGAATCTCGGCCGTTATAAACGAGCTTGGAGGAGAAAAGATTGATGCCATTGAATATGCAGCAGAACCTGACCAATATGTTGCAAATGCCCTTTCCCCAGCCAAAGTTTTAGAAGTTAAAATTATGCCCAAAAACAAGGCATTGGCAATTGTGCCAGAAGACCAGATTTCGTTAGCTATCGGCAAGGAAGGCCAGAACGTAAGATTGGCTGCAAAGCTGACGGGATGGAAGATTGACGTTAGGGGACCTGAAGGCGGAAAAACGGAAGATTTGAAGCGAGAACCCGAAGCAGGAGAAGAAAAGAAAGATGAAAGCAAGAAAAAACCTAAAGAAAAAGATAAAAAAAAGAAAGCAAAAAAGAAATCTTTAAAGAAAGACGCAAAGGCCAAAAGTTCTAAATCTTCTGAATCCAAAACTTCTGAACCTGAAGAAGAGGACAAAGAAGATAAAAAGTAAGAGCTGATTTGAATTAAAAATTCGTTTTAAACTTTAATTTCTCATTTTTGTTCTAAAAATATGATATACCTTTCACTTGTTGTTTCCCTTTGCGCTATATTCTTCTCTTTTTATTTAGCAAACCAAGTTAAGAAAATCTCTCCGGGTTCAAAGAGAATCCAGACTATTTCCGGATATATTGCCGAAGGAGCAAAAGCGTTTTTAAGAAGAGAATTCGAGATTTTGGCATTCGTCTTGATTTTTTTAGCTTTAATCTTAACTTTTCTTTTCGGTCTTGCTACGGGGACTACATTCCTTTTCGGTGCTTTTATTTCTGCCCTTACCGGATATATTGGCATGAAGATAGCCACTCAGGCTAATGGCAGGTGCTGTAATGCTGCCATCTCGAGTCTTTCTAAAGCATTCGGGGTAGCTTACAAATCAGGTTCGGTAATGGGAATGTCGGTAGTGGGATTCGGCCTTTTGGGGCTTTTAATCGTTTGGCTCGTCTTTAAGGACCCCAATATTTTGGTTGCCTATGCTTTCGGAGCTTCATTGGTGGGTCTCTTTTTGAGAGTAGGGGGAGGAATCTATACAAAATCAGCAGATGTTGGCGCCGATCTTGTGGGAAAGATTGAAAAAGGGATACCGGAAGACGATCTCCGAAACCCCGCTGTTATTGCAGATGCGGTGGGAGACAACGTAGGGGACATTGCAGGCATAGGTTCGGACCTTTTTGAATCATATGTTTCTGCTATCAGCGCCAGTATTATTCTGGGAATATATATCTTTGGAGAAAAAGGATTGATCCTGCCAATTCTTCTTGCCTCAGCAGGAATCATATCTTCAATCATCGGAAATCTCTTGGTTAAAATCCCCGAGGAATCTTCTTTAAAAAAGGATTCTTTTAATTTTCAAGAGCAGACAGAGAGGGTAAGAAATTCAATGATGAAGGGCCAGACGGCGGCAAACGTTCTAATGGTTGTTTCTGCCTGGGTTATCTGCTATAACTTTGGAAGCGTAAAGCTGTTCTTGGCCGTATTATCGGGAATTTTAGCAGGGGTGCTGATTGGAGAAGCAACCAAGTACTACACTTCCGATAAATACAAGCCGGTTCAGGAAATTGTCAAAGCGTCTAAAGGGGGCGCTTCCCTTAATATAATTGAAGGGCTTTCGCAAGGAATGTTTTCGGTTGCTATTCCGGCAGTGGGAATTGCAGCAGCCATGATATTGGCTTTTGAGTTTGCGGGGCTTTACGGAATTGCACTGTCCTCTCTTGGAATTTTAGCGGTCTTGGGAATTAACCTGTCTTCTGACTGCTACGGACCCATTGTTGACAATGCTGCGGGTATAGCGGAAATGGCAAAACTTCCTCCCGAGGTGAGGCAGAGAACGGACGCTTTGGATTCGGTAGGAAACACAACCGCTGCTACGGGAAAAGGGTTTGATATAGGGTCTGCCGGTCTTGCCGCAATGGCTTGGATTGCAACATTTTTTGCAGTAGCAAACATAGAAACGGTTAACCTCATAAACCCCAGGGTGATTGGAGGAATCTTTGTGGGAGCAGCCCTTTCGTTCCTGTTCTGCGCCATTACCATAAGAGCGGTTTCCAAGGGAGCGTTCTCGGTAGTGGAAGAAGTAAGGAGGCAGTTTAAGGAAATTAAAGGGTTAATGGAAGGAAGAGCAAGGCCCGATTATTCAAAATGCGTTGACCTAACCACAAAGAGAGCCTTAAAAGAAATGATCTTGCCCGGGTTTTTAGTCATTTTCATTCCCCTTTTAACCGGTTTTGTCTTTGGCCTGGAAATGCTCGGAGGCCTTTTGGTAGGCGCTTTAGTTTCAGGGTTTTTGCTTGCAATAATGATGGCTAATGCCGGAGGCGCCTGGGATAATGCTAAAAAATACATTGAGTCGGACGAGTCTGAAGAGAGGGGTTCTCAGGCTCACAGGGCAGCGGTGGTTGGCGATACCGTTGGAGATCCCATGAAAGACACCGCAGGTCCCTCGCTTAACATTCTAATCAAGCTCATAGGGGAAGTATCGGTAATCTTTGTTCCCCTGTTCCTGCTTTTTAATTAAAACACATATATGAAATTTACTCTTAAAAAACTGCCGGAATCAAAAGCTGAAATTAACATAGAAGTTCCTTTCGAAGAGTTTGACAAGTATTACAAGGAAGCTCTTTTAAAGATGGGTAAAGATATTGAAGTTCCCGGCTTTCGCAAGGGGAAAGTTCCTTCCGACGTTATTGAAGGCCGTATCGGCAAGGAAGGGGTTTTGGCCGAAGCTGCCGAGAATGCGGTAAAAGAAACGTACCTCAAGGCAGTCAAAGAATCAGAAGACAAGATCGAAGCTTTAGGAAGACCCGAGGTTCAGGTATTAAAGCTTGCTCCCGGAAATCCTTTGGAATTCAAGGCTGTTCTCTCCATAATGCCGGAAGTAAAGCTGCCGGAATACAAAGAGATTGCAAAGAAGGTCAAAAGGGAAAACCCCGAGGTTTCGGAAAGGGAGGTTGAAGAATCTTTAGAATGGATTCAGAAATCAAAAGCAAAGTTTACCGCAAAGGATGTTTCCCAGAAAGGCGATTGGGTTGAAATTAAATACAAGCAATTGGATTTGGAAGGCAAAGAATCAGAAGACGACGCTTCCCAATCTTTTGACGATGCCTTTATTCTCGGAGAGGGAAAACTGATTAAAGGATTCGAAGAGAATTTAATCGGAATGAAAGCAAATCAAGAAAAAGAGTTCTCTTTTCAAAAAGACGACTCTTCTGAAAATCTAAAGTTCTGGGTTAAAATGAAATCGGTCCAGAAAATGGAATTGCCGGAATTAAACGATGATTTTGCCAAAAGCATATCCCTCCCTATATATCAAGCTCCGGGACAGCAAAAGCAGGAGTTTGAGAATTTAACTGCTTTAAAGCAGGCTTTAAAAGCGGGGCTCCTTAAAGAAAAGAGAATTGAAGAAAAGCAAAAGACGAGGCAGGAAATGTTGGAAAAAATATCAGAGAAAACTGAGATAGAAAAGATTCCCGAAATATTGATTGAAGAGCAGAAAAAGAAGTTCTTGGAAAATCTCAAAGGAGAAGTCTCCAGGAATCTTAAAATGAGTTTTGAGGACTACCTTAAAAAGATTCAAAAAACGGAACAGGATATGTTAAAAACCTTTGAAGAGCCGGCTAAAAAGCAGGTAAAAACTTCTCTTGCCTTAAGGGAGATTCAAAAAAAAGAGAATATTGAGGTTTCTGACAAGGAAATACAGGAAGAAATCGAGAAGATTCTCAAGGACTATGCTTTACAGGGGATACAAGAGAAAGACATTGACCCGGAGCGCCTCAAAAGTTATACTAAAGAAGTAATTAAGCAGGAAAAGGCTTTCCAAATCTTGGAATCCTGCCTGCAATAGAATAAAGCTTATGAACCTTATACCAACAGTTGTTGAGAAAACCCAAAGAGGGGAGAGGGTCTATGACATCTATTCCAGACTTTTGAAAGAAAGGATAATTTTTCTTGCAGGTCCCATAGACGATGTTGTGGCAAATTCTGTTATTGCCCAGTTGCTCTTTCTCGCCTCTCAGGATTCCAAAAAAGACATACAATTGTATGTTAATTCTCCGGGTGGTTCTGTTACTGCGGGTCTTGCGATTTATGACACAATGCAGTATGTAAATTGTCCTATCTCAACCGTTTGCGTCGGTATGGCAGCATCAATGGGAGCGACCCTTTTAGCTGCCGGTGCTAAAGGCAAGAGATTTGCCCTGCCAAACGCAGAAATTCTTTTGCATCAGGTAGCGGGAGGAGTAACGGGCCAGGCGGTAGAGATTGAGATTACCGCAAGACAGATTATTAAGATTAAAGATAAGCTGAATAAAATCCTGGCTAAACATACGGGTCAGTCTCTTTCAAAAGTGGAAAAGGACACCGACAGGGATTTTTATCTTTCCTCTGACGAAGCCAAAAAATACGGCATTATTGACGAGGTTATTAAAGCAAAGGCATAATATGTCCAAACCCAAGCTTCCCGAATCTTTTAAACCCCTTCTTTGGTCTTACCGTTTTTCCGAAATTGATCCTAGAGAAAACAAAGAAAGAATTATTATCAATACCATTAATTATGGAGATTGGAGTCATTGGCAATGGATTGTCAGATTTTATGGAAAGAAGGAATTAAAAAAGATAATAGAGGATATTCCGGTCAGTGAGTTTCAAAAGAGAGCTTTAAATTTAATTTGTCTATTGCTTAAAATAGGCAAAATGAAATATGAGACTCGAGGCGCTAAAATTAGAGCAGCAGAAAATACTTGAGAAATTGAAATATTTTCCAGAATTCTATTTAATCCGCTTTTTATCGAAGGCGGTTTTTAATAGGGAAAAATAATTTGAGGGGAGAATGGAAACTTTATAAATTATTATATTATTGACAAACTTTATAAAGTTATGCGGAGAAAGAAAATAGTTCTTACTTGGTACTTAATATCATTTTTGACGTAACTTAAACTGGAAGTACCCATAAATGGGTACTTCCAGTTCACGAATTGATTTTTTTATCTATGAGGAAGGATTATATTCTAAAGTTAATGAGATCCAAGAACACCGTTTTTACCACAAACAACATTTATAAAAGAGTGTTGAGATTCAACCTCGACAGGATGAGAAAGAGCCAAATCTTACAAATCATTACGATTATCTGATTTGACTTGTTCTCTCATTTTGTCATATTCTAATGAGAGAGCTTATGTTAGAAATTAAACTTCCTGTTTCTATTCTTCGGGAAGATAAAAAATATATTGCCTATACCCCTGCTTTAGATTTATCAACCTCTGGGAAAAATTACGAAGAGGCTAAAAGTCGATTTGAAGAAATTGTTGATATTTTTTTCGAAGAACTTGTTAAAAAGGGCACATTAAGAGAAGTTCTGCAGGATTTAGGATGGAAACGTGCGCGAACAAAATGGATTCCTCCAATAGTGCTTGACAGCAGGCTTTAGGCAAGTTAAACTTAAGATAAACTAAAGTTTAACTTAGAATTATGGATAATATTATAAACCTCAAAAGTTTAAGAGAGAATATGCAAGAATATGCCCAAAAGGTTGAAAAGGGCCGTTCTTTCATTGTCTTTAAAAGATCTAAACCATTATTTAGAATTTCTCCCATTGAGGAGTCTCCCTGGGAGGAAGTAATAGATTTTACCAGAATAAAGAAAGGAGGAGTTGATATCAAAGAACTATTGAAGCGTATATAATTATTCTATATGGATAAGATTAAGAAAGCGTTAAATAAATTAAGTTCTAAAGAAAGACAACAGCTTAAAAAGATTCTTTCTCAGATAAACAACAGAGATTTTCAAGACTTAGACCTAAAAAAACTAAAAGGAAAAGATGATGTTTTCCGTATCCGTAAGGGGAATATGCGTATTATCTTTCATAAGCTTAATAATTCTATTAAAGTTTTAAGCGTGGAACGCAGAAACAGCAAAACATACAAGAAGAAATAATATTTAAAAACATTAGACTTCAATCAAAACAAAAAAAACTGCCAAAAGCAGTCTTTTTTGTTAACAATTACCAAACGTAACTATTGGTT
>Ga0265594_1000046_pt1 | contig 97362 bp, 96 predicted proteins | sample saktaG_11_FD_190147 | JGI IMG/M metagenome (GOLD analysis project Ga0265594, IMG submission 190147) | Saline water microbial communities from Sakinaw Lake, British Columbia, Canada - sak_2011_5_24_80m | ecosystem: Environmental > Aquatic > Non-marine Saline and Alkaline > Saline ...
ACTACCCCTCAAGAGCTGTAAGAGAAGCTCTTTCTTCTATTTTTGTTGCAAAATATTCTGAGGGAAGGCCCTATAAAAGATATTATGCCGGAATGGAGAATGTAGACAAGCTTGAAACTTTGGTTGAGGAAAGAGTCAAAAAACTCTTTTTGGGAAACAAAAAAAGATTTGTTGTTAATGTTCAGCCATATTCTGGAAGTCCTGCAAATTATGCTGTTTTGAGGGCTCTTTTAAGACCGGGAGACAAAATTATGAGCTTGTCCTTGCCTCACGGCGGTCATTTAAGTCATGGAGCGAAAGTAAGCATTGCAGGATCTGAATTCAAAATAGTCAACTATTTCTTAGATAAAAAAACAAACCTTTTAGATTACAAAGAGATAGAAAAAATAGCTAAAAAAGAAAAACCTAAATTAATCATTGCAGGATTTTCAGCTTATCCAAGGAAAGTTGATTTTAAAAAATTCAAAGAGATTTCGGATAAAGTTGGAGCATACTTCTTGGCTGACATTGCCCATATTGCAGGATTAATTGCCGGGAAAGTTCATCCGAGCCCCTTTCCTTTCGCCGATGTTGTCACTTTTACAACTCAGAAGACTTTAAGAGGGCCCAGAGGAGCAGTTATCGTTTGCAAGCAAGAATTAGAAAAGAAGATATTTTCTAAAGTTTTCCCGGGACTTCAAGGAGGTCCTCATAATCATACAATATGTGCCATTGGGATTGCCTTAAAAGAAGCGATGAGTCCTGGGTTTAAGAAATACACCAAACAAGTTATTTTAAACGCTAAAGCTTTAGCAAAAGAGCTTAAAAGATATGGTTTTAGGCTGGTTTCAGGCGGCACAGACAGCCATTTGCTTTTAGTTGATTTAACCAACAAAAACATCTTTGGCAAAGAAGCTCAAGAACTTCTTGAAAAGGCAGGAATAGTTTGCAACAGGAACACTATTCCTTACGATGTTCGTTCTCCATTTAATCCTTCAGGCATTAGGTTGGGAACACCTGCTCTAACTACAAGAGGGATGAAAGAAAAAGAAATGAAAAAAGTGGCTTTTTGGATAAACGAAGTCATTTCAAACCCTAAAGCATATTTAAAAGTTAGAAAGGAGATAAAAGCTTTTTGTAAAAAATATCCCATTGATTAATTCTTTATGGTTATAAACGGCAGGGAATTATCAGAAGAAATTCTTCTGAAATTAAAAAGAAAAGCAAAAGGCCTTAATTTGAAGTTGGCAATTGTTTTGGTTGGAGAAAACAAAGCTTCTGAAGTTTTTACAAAAAAGAAAGAAGAAGCTTGCAAAAAAACGGGAATAGATTTTGAACTTTTTAAATTTTCTCCAAAAGTCAAAAAAGAAAAGTTAAAGAAAGAAGTTTTAAAGATTGCCAAAAACCCGAGGGTTTCCGGATTTGTAGTGCAATTGCCCTTGCCGAAAGGGATAAAAGAAGAAGAAATATTTAATCTTATTCCTCCAAAAAAAGATGTTGACGTTCTGTCAGAAAAGAGTTTGAAGAAGTTTTCTCAGGGAGATTTTAACATTCTGCCTCCGACGGTCGGAGCCGTCTCTTTTCTTTTGAAAAAGTTTAAGATAAAAATCAAAGGAAAGAATGTTGTTTTGGTTGGAGCGGGGAAATTAGTTGGAAAACCTTTGAGTGTTTGGTTTCTAAAGAACAAAGCAAACGTTACCGTAGTTAATGAATTTGTAAAGAGCATTTCTCTTTTTACAAAGAAAGCCGATATCTTAATTTCAGGCGTAGGCGAACCGAATTTAATTAAGGGAAATATGGTTAAAAAAGGTGTTTTCGTTTTAGATTTTGGTTCGGGCATCCTTAAAGGAAAGATAAGGGGAGATATTGACTTTAAAAGTGTTTCCAAAAAAGCCTCTCACATTTCTCCCGTTCCCGGAGGAATGGGCCCCTTGACGGTTGCCATGGTTTTGGAAAATTTAGTAAAAATTAATAAATAAGAATATGAAGGAATTATCAAAGATAGATGTGTCAATTATTACTACGGGTGATCAAAAATTAATCTTTCCTTGCCTGGAATCACTTTATGAGACTTATAAACAAGAGATGGATGTTTATATTGTTTTAAATTGCGTTCCCAAAGAAATTGCAAAGGATCTTAAAAACAAATTTCCTCAAGCCAGTTTTATAGAAAATAAAGAAAAAGAGCCTTTTGCTAATAATCATAACTACGTGATAGAAAGGACAAAGAACAAATATATTCTTGTCTTAAGTGATGATGTTAAGATTTTAGACAACGCCTTGGATAAACTTGTCGAATATATGGAAAATCATCCTAGTGTGGGAATGGTGAATCCAAAACTTTTGAACGAAGACCTTTCCATGCAACAATGTACTTATAGCGCTCCTGATCTCTTCAGAGCCTTTCTGCACTATTTTGGCATAAGGGAGCTGATTCCTTTTAATAAAATTACTTATACAGTTTCCTCTTTATTATATAAAAAGGGGGCCTCAAGATTTTGGAATCATGACGAAACTTGTGAAATCGACAGTGTCAGGGGAGCTTTTATGTTAACGAGAAGGAAAGCTATTGAGGAGGTTGGCTTAATGGATGAAATAACTCTTACATGTGGCGAGGAAACAGAATGGATGCATCGTTTTAATAAAAAAGGTTGGAAAATTATCTTTTATTCAGAAGCGGAAGTTATTCATTATGGACAGCAAACAAATAAAAAACAACCATTACTTGTTAAAGAAGGAGAAGTCAAAAGCATTTTAAACTTCTTTAGGAAATATAAATCTCCTTTTCAATACCTTCTCTTAAGATTTATAATTATTACAAGTTCCTTCTTAAAATACTTGTTTTATCTGATAATTTTTAAAAAGGATTTAGCAAGTTTGCAGTTAAAAATCATTAACAATGCTTTGCACCCGCAAAAATTCTTAAAGGGTAAAAGAATATTTTATTAAATCAATGCAAAAACCAAAAGTTTCAGTTATTGTTCCCTGTTTCAACGAAGAAAAATTCATTGCCAAATGTCTTGATTCTTTGTTGTCTCAGGATTTTCCAAAAGAAGATATGGAGATTCTTATTATTGACGGAAATTCCAAGGATAGAACTCAAGAGATAGTAAGGGAATATATTAAGAAATATCCTTTGATAAAGATTTTTGAAAACCCAAAAAGATACACTCCATTTGCTTTGAATATCGGTATTAAAAATGCTCAAGGCGAGATTATTGTGAGAACCGATGCCCATGCAACTTATGAAAACGATTATGTTTCAAAATGCGTTAAATATCTTGAGAAATACAAAGCCGATAATATCGGAGGGATTCAAAAAGTAGTTTCTAAAGAAGATACTCTTATTTCAAAAGCTATTGCCGCCTCTTTTTCAAATCTTTTCGGAACGGGAGATTCATATTACAGAACCGGCAGCAAAGAGCCAAAGGAAGTTGATACTGTTTTCTGCGGTTGCTATAGAAAGGAAGTATTTAATAAGATAGGATTTTTTAATGAGAAGCTTTTCAGGTCTCAGGATATGGAATTAAATATGAGGTTAAAGAAAGCAGGAGGGAAGATTATGTTAATTCCGGATATCATAGTTCGTTATCATCCTAAGTCGGATTTAATCGGTTTTTGGAAGCACAATATTTTAGATGGTGTTTGGGCTATATACCCATTGAAGTTTGTAAAAACACCTTTGAAGTTGAGACATCTATTGCCATTTATTTTTGTCTTGTCTCTAATATCTTTATTAATCGCAGGATTCTTTTGTCCTTCCTGCTTTAAGTTGTTTTTAGGAATAATCTTGTTATACCTTGCCGTTAATCTGTATTTCTCTTTTAGTGTTTCCCTGAAAGAAAAAGACCTTCGTTATTTTTTCATTCTTCCCTTGGTGTTTGCGGTTCGCCATTTCGGCTATGGATTAGGTTCTCTGTTAGGTTTAATTAAAATATTTAAAGATTAAATATGGAAACAAGAAAACAAAGAGAAATTGAACATTATAATAAAAAGGCAGAAGAATGGCTAGAAGAGAGTTTTGAAAATAAATGGAAAGGAGACTTTGAGGGATTTAATCCAATACATCTTTCAAGTTTCCGCTTTTTGTATAAAAAGATAAAAGAAAATTGTCTTGGCAAGAAACTTTTGGACTTTGGATGCGGAAATGGCATTCACTCAATCTTTCCTGCAAAATGCGGAGCTGAAGTTGTGGGCATTGATTTGTCGGAGCCCTCTCTTGAGATAGCAAAAAGAAGGGCAAAAAGGGAAAAAGTTCAGGACAAGATTTCTTTCTTGGCAATGGATTGCGAAAACTTAGAATTTGAAGATAATTCTTTTGATATTGTTCTTGACGGAGGCGCTTTCTCTTCTCTTGATTTGGATAAGGTTTTTCCGGAAATAACAAGAGTTTTAAAACCGGATGGCCTCTTAATAGGAATTGAAACTTTTGGGCACAACCCTTTTATTAACTTTAAAAGGAAAATAAACAGGATGAAGGGAAAAAGAACGGAATGGGCAGAGGGTCATATTTTTAAAGAAGAAAACATAAAGTTAGCCAAGGAATATTTTAATAAAGTTGAAGTTAGGTACTTCCATGTTGTTTCTTGGGTTATCCTTCCTTTCTTAGGACTTCCTGGAGGGAAAATTCTTTTGAAAATGTTTGAAGGGTTAGACGGTATTTTTGTCAAACTGCCTTTCTTTAAAAAATTAGCATTTAAAATCGTCTTCATATTTTCTGAACCTAAAAAATAAGAACCTCGCTACGTGCGAGAACCTTGATTCGCTAAAGTACAACATATAATCTTGAATTAATATGTTAAAAAGAACTTTTGATTTTATTTCCGCTCTCATAGGGTTAATATTAGTTTCATCCTTACTTTTGATAATCGCTTTTTTAATAAAGCGAAGTTCCGAAGGTCCTGTTTTTTTCAGAGGGGTGAGAGTTGGAAAAAATGGAAAGGAATTCCGTATTTTTAAATTTAGGACAATGGTTGTAAACGCAGAAAAACTAGGAGGGCCTTCAACGGCAGCTGATGACCCAAGACTAACCAAGATAGGGAAGTTTTTAAGGAGGTATAACTTAGATGAACTTCCCCAATTAATCAATATTTTAAAAGGAGAGATGAGCATTGTCGGTCCAAGACCTGAAGTTCCTCAGGAAGTTGCAACTTTTGATGATAATGTAAGAAAGGTGATTTTAAGCATTAGGCCCGGAATGACAGACCTTGCAACCTTGGAAAATATTCATGAGGAAGAAATACTTAAGGGAAGTGAAAATCCGCATTTAACTTATCAGAAATTAATAAAACCAAAGAAGCTGAAGCTTGCAATGAAATATGTTAAGACAAGATCTTTCCTTTTAGACCTTAAGATTATTTTTAGAACCATAATGTCAGCCATCTTCTGAATCTGTTGACGCCAAGCGTCAACAGATTCTGTCAGGGTTCAACCCTAATTAGCTTGCCAGGGTTTAACCCTGGTTTTTTGTTCAAGAAGTTTAAAAAACTTTATTTTTCCTCGAAGGTTCTATATAATAAAGGAATATATTATGGATTTAAAAGAGATTTCAAAAGAAATAAGGAAAAAGATATTAAAAACAACTTTTAATGCTCATACCTGCCATATAGGTTCGTGTTTGAGCTGTGTTGAGGTTTTGACCTTTCTTTATTTCAAAGTGATGAAAGTAAATCCCAAAAAGCCATGGGATGAAAACCGCGACAGGTTTATTTTGTCAAAAGGGCATGCAGCAGCTGCCCTTTATTCCGTTTTAACTCAGAAAGGTTTTCTTACTGAAAAACTGCTTGGAACTTACTGCAAGAACGGGGGGAAGCTGCCGGGACACTCTACTTACAGGTGTGCTCCGGGGGTTGAAGTTTCAACTGGCTCTCTGGGGCACGGTCTTCCAATGGCTAACGGAGTGGCGCTTGCAGGCAAAAGAGATAAAAAGAAATACAGGGTTTTTGTCTTAATGTCTGACGGGGAATGCGACGAAGGTTCAAACTGGGAGGCAGCTTTGTTTGCGAGCCATCATAAATTGGACAATTTGACAGTTATTATCGATTACAACAAGCTCCAAGCATTTGGAAAGACTAATGATGTTTTAAATCTAGAACCTTTGGCTCAGAAATGGAGAGATTTCGGCTGGGAAGTAAAAGAAGTTGACGGAAATGATTTGAATCAGCTCAAAAAAGCTTTTTCAAAAGTTCCTCTTAAAAAGGGAAAACCAAGTTTAATTGTTACTCATACTATCAAAGGTAAGGGAGTTTCTTTCATGGAAGGAAAACTTGAATGGCATTATTTCAATCTTGATGAAGAGAAATACAAAAAAGCTATAAAAGAACTTAGTTGACATGAGAAATGCTTTTATTGAAACTTTAATAAAGCTGGCAGAAAAAGACAAAAGCATTTATCTTTTAACGGGAGATTTAGGCTTTTCGGTTTTTGAAACTTTTGCTAAAAGATTTCCTAAAAGATTTCTTAATTGCGGCGTTGCAGAGCAGAATATGATGGGAACGGCTGCCGGACTTGCTCTGAGCGGTAAGAAGCCCTACGTATATTCAATAATTCCTTTTGTTACCATAAGATGTTTGGAACAAATAAAAGATGATATTGCCTATCAGAATCTCAATGTAAAGATTGTAGGGGTCGGGGGAGGATACTCTTACGGGTATTTGGGAGCGACTCATCATGCAACAGAAGACATCGCCATGCTTAGAGTTTTGCCGAACTTGAAAGTTTTTGCACCTGGCGATTCTGTTGAAACCGAAAAACTGATGATTGAAGCTTACAAAACCAAAGGTCCTGCATATTTTAGACTTACCAATGTTGGAGGCAAAACAGTCCATCAAAAGAAAGACAAGATAAAAATTGGAGAACCTTTTGTTTTTAACAAAGGAAAAGACGGAGCTCTAATTGTTAACGGAGTCTTCCTTGGCATTGGGAAAAGCTTGATTGAGGAACTTAAGATAGAAGGATATAAGTTTAAATTAATCAGCTTGCCGACTTTAAAACCCATTAACGAAGAAAGCTTATGGAAAGAACTAAAAGATCAAAAACTAATTTTCTCTTTGGAAGAGCACAGCTTAATAGGAGGGATGGGAACGGCTTTAGCTGAAATTTTAATGGATAAAGGATGGAAGGGAACTTTAAAAAGGATTGCCGCTCCTGATAAGTTTTTTCCTAAAGTTGGCAAAGCAGAATATATAAGGGAGAAATATCATTTAACAAAAGAACAAATTAAAGAATATATTTTAAAAATCAAAAAAAGTTAAAAAATATGAAATATAAAACACCATTCGTTAATTATCCCTTGCAGTATCGTTTAATGAAAAAGGAAATAGACGAAACCATTAAAAGGATACTTGAACATGGCGATTTAATTTTAAGAAAAGATGTTCAAGATTTTGAGGAAAGGTTTTCCTCTTTCGTCGGCACAAAATACGGCATTGGGGTAGGATGCTGCACGGACGCCCTATTCCTGTCTTTGTTTGCAGCAGGCGTTAGTAAGGGAGATGAAGTAATTACGGTCTCCCATACCTATATTGCCACTATTGACACTATCTGGGCTTGCGGGGCAAAACCTGTTTTGGTTGATGTTGGAGATGACATGGAAATGGATGCGGATTTGATAGAAAAAGCAATAACTCCTAAGACCAAAGCAATAGTTCCCGTTCATCTTGATGGGAGAATGTGCGATATGGAGAAGGTAATGGAAATAGCAGAGAAGTACGGCTTAATTGTAATAGAAGACGCTGCTCAAGCTATAGGAGCCAAGTTTAAGGGAAAGAGAGCCGGTTCTTGGGGATGGACGGGCTGCTTCAGTTTCTATCCTGCCAAAATGTTAGGGTCTTTTGGAGATGCTGGAATGATTTGCACTAATGATAAAAAGCTTGCCCAAAGATTGTATCTTTTAAGAGATCACGGAGAACAGCCGAGCTATTTGAGAACAGAAAAAGACAGGGACAAAATTGCTTTCTTCGGCTTTAACAGCTTGTTGGACAATATTCAGGCAGCAATCTTAGACCTTAAATTAAAGCGTCTTCCAGAATGGATTAAAAGAAGAAGAGAGATAGCTTTGATATACAATGAGGAACTAAAAGGGCTAAAAGAAGTTATTTTGCCCGTACCTCCTTCTCAGAAAGGCGACTACTTTGATGTTTTTCAAAACTATGTAATCAGGGCAAAGAAGCGAAATGATTTGGAAAAATATCTTGATAAAAAGGGTGTTGAAACCTTAGCTAAATGGAAGATTGCAAATCATCTTCAAAAGAGTTTAGGCCTGAACCGTTTTAGGCTTCCAAAGACCGAAGAGATTTCAAAACATGTTATCTCTCTGCCAATGTTTCCGGAATTAACTGACAAACAAATAAGGTACGCGGCTAAGTGCGTAAGAGATTTTTACAAAAAATAGCATGAATAGTTTTCTAAAAAGAGGCAGTGTATTTTTTCTAATAGGGGATTTGATTTTAATCGTTTTTTCAGTTTGGCTTGCCTTTCTAATAAGGTTTGAATTGCAAATTCCCGAAGAACACGTTCTAAATTTGGCAGGGATGAGTATTTTGTCTCTGGCTTTTTGTGTTCCCGTCTTTTACTACCTGCGTCTTTATTCTCTGTCTTGGTCGTATGTCTCTCTAAGCGACATCGTCAGCTTGTTTAAAGCAGTCCTCTTAAGTTTTATCCTTATGGGAGCCGCTTTGTTTTTATTAAGGGATTCTGTGTTGTTCTCAGGTTTTCCCCGTTCAACTTTCTTTATTAGTTTCTTGCTTGTTTTCCTTTCAACGGGAGCAGTTCGTCTTTCAAAGAGATTCTATCTTCAGACATTTCAGCCAAAAGGCAAATTGAAAAAGGAGAAGACATTGATTGTGGGAACCGGAGACACGGGGGAACAAACCTTGAGGGGTATTTTAAATTCGGTAGACTCTCCGTACCAGCCGGTTGGCTTTGTCTGTGACAGTCCGGAAAAACAAGGGCTTTCAATCCACGGGTTTAAAGTTTTAGGGAAAATTGATAATATTCCCGAAATAGTTGAAAGGGAAAATGTCAAAAATATGGTTATTGCTCTTTTGTCAGACGATTCTCAGACAATAAAAAGAGCTGTAGAAAAAGGGAGAGAGGCAGGACTGAAGAAAATCAAGATAGTTCCTTCGGTAACGGCAATTATGAATGGTGAAATACCTGTAAGCGATTTAAAGAATTTAGAAGTAGAAGACCTGCTTGGAAGAGACCCGGCTTTACTTGATTTTAATTGTATTGAAAACTTTATCTTAGGGAAAGCAGTTCTTGTTACCGGCGGAGCAGGATCTATAGGGTCTGAACTTTGCTATCAAATAGCTAAGTTCAATCCAAAATTGCTTTTAATTTTAGATCAGGACGAAACGGGCATTTTTAACATTAAAAACAAGCTTGAAAGAAAATTTCCCGAATTGAATCTTTTAGCTGAAGTGGGAAATATTTGCGATGAAAGGAAATTGGATCTTATCTTTCAAAAACATCATCCTGACATTGTATTTCATGCTGCTGCCTACAAGCATGTTCCTTTGATGGAGGCCTGTCCGGAAGAAGCAGTAAAGAATAATATTTTTGGTACAGAGATTTTAGCCGATACGGCTTCAAGATATAAAGTTAAGAAGTTCATTTTTATCTCAACGGACAAAGCTATAAATCCGAGTTCCGTAATGGGAGCTTCAAAAAGAATTGGTGAAAAAATATGCCAGTCTTTGAATGGAAAATCAGATACAAAATTTGCTTCCGTAAGATTCGGCAATGTTTTAGACAGCAGGGGAAGCGTAATACCTATTTTTAGAGAGCAGATTAAAAGGGGAGGACCGGTTGAAGTTACCCATCCCGACATGAGAAGATATTTTATGACCATTTCGGAAGCCTGCTTGCTTGTAATGGAAGCAGGAGCCATGTGTCAAGGAGGGGAAGTTTTTGTTTTGGATATGGGAAAGCCAATTAAAATATTGGACCTGGCAAAGGAAATGATTAAGCTTTCAGGCTTGGAGCCGGATAAAGATATTCCTATTGTTTTTACCGGAATAAGGCCGGGAGAGAAGCTTTTTGAAGAAATACTCGGGTCAAAAGAAGATGTTTTAACTACCGAAAGCAAGAAGATTTTTAAAGCAAAACTTGCTTCTGTTGATTCAGAAGGTTTTAAAAAAGGGCTTTTGAAACTCAAGAACCTGGAGAGTTTTGAAAAGATAATAATAGTAAATGGGTTAAAAGAGCTTGTATCAACTTATAATCCTAAAGAAGAAAAATAAATAAACAAAGCTTATGGAAAAAACTTGGTTAAAAGTAATTAGGACCGCAACTTACCTTATTTTATTTACCCCCTTGGTGATTACCTCAAGATTCTTTTTCCCTTATGTCGGTCCCAAAAGCATTTATTTTATTGCTTTGTCAGAGATAATATTTCTTGCTTATCTTTTTTTAATTATAAGTTCCAAGAAATATCGTTCCAAATTCAATGTTCTACTTTTGGCTTTATCTTTATTCTTAATTGTTCTTTGCTTAAGTTCCTACTTTGGAGTTGATTTCCAAAACAGCTTTTGGTCAAAATATGAAAGAGTAACGGGACTTTTTACCTGGTTTCATTTGTTTGCTTTTTTTGTGGTGCTGTCTTCCGTTTTTAAAGAGAAAAAGGAATGGCTCAGCATCTTTGGGGTATCTATTGTTGCAGCTGTTTTTGTCAGCTGCCTGAGCATTCTTGAGAAGATGGATATAAACCTCATTGGCGTATCAAGCAGAGGAGGGGCAACATTAGGAAACTCTTCTTTTTTGGGAACGTACCTGATGTTTAATTTCTTTATTGCCCTCTATTTGTTTTTTGAGACCAATCCCGAAAGACTTCAAGATGCCTCGTATAAATTGTTTAATTTCTGCTCTTTGCTGGGAATGGGTTTGATCGGCTTGGCTTTATGGTTCAGTGAAGCTAGAACGGCTCTCTTGTCTACCCTGGGAGGAGTGTTTTTGTTTTCTATTTTGTACTTAATCTTTTCTAAAAAGAAAATATTAAAGTATTTCGGTGTTTTAGCAATGGCAGTCTGTCTGCTTGCAGTCGTTTATTCAGTTTATTTTGTTGTTTCTCATCCAAAAGAAGCGGAAGAAAAACTTGTTGAACGATTTGGTTCTTCTGCTATTGTGCCGAGAATAGATGTTTACGAAATGAGCCTGCAGGGAGTAAAAGAAAAACCCTTGCTTGGATGGGGACCGGAAACTTTTGCATTAATCTTTGTTAAAAACTTTAATCCCCAATTTTTTACAGAAGGATATGGTGCAGATATTTGGTATGACAAAGCCCATAATATTATTTTTGACACATTGGTTTCCTGCGGTATTTTAGGACTTTCCTTTTATCTTTTAATCTTCGCAGCTTGTTTCTATATCCTATGGAAAAAGTACTTGCAAGGGAAAATTAATTTCTGGATGGTCGGAATCTTTTCAGTCGTTTTAGTTGCATATTTTGCCCAAAACCTTACCGTTTTTGACATGGTAAGCTCCCTTTTGATGTGGTTCCTGATATTAGGATTTATAGGGTCTTTGTGCTCGGAGAACGAAGATTCCCAAGAATACGGAAAAATTAAATTTAGCAAGCTATTAAGTTTTATTATTCTAATTGCTTTTTGCTTTAGTTTTTTTAATTTTGTAATCCAGCCAACCAAAAAAGGATGGTACATTATTAAAACTGTAAATACCCAGCCGTTTTCTGATGCGAGGTTTTCCCTTTACAAGGAAACCCTTTCTTTGTCGCCTCTGGGACAAGATCAAGTGAGGGAGTTTTTTGCAGATGCAATCATTACACTGTCCGAGAATGAAAACATAGGCAAGGTTCCCAAGGAGGATGTAATAAGGGAGTTTGACTTTATCGCAGACGAATTGAAGAAAAGCGTTGAAAGAGTTCCTTCAAATTACAGATTAACATTAAAATTAGGAAAACTTTACAATGCCTATTTTCCCTTTGATAAAACCAAAACGGCTGAAGCGGAATACTTTCTTGAAAAAGCAATTGAATTGAGTCCCAGGAACCAGCAGGGATATTGGAGTTTGGCGCAAACAAAGCTTTTTAAAAATGAAATAGATGAAGCAATTTCTTTGGCAGAAAAAGCAGTAGAGCTTGAACCTAAAACCTTGCAATCCCATCTTATCCTTATTCAGATTGTCAGAATAACAAACGATCTTGAACTGCTTGAGCGAAAGATAAGAGAAGCGCTTAAAATTAATTTGAGTTGGGCAACAAGCATTGGACAGGCCTTGGGTACTGAGTTGGAGAGACGGGATTGATTGACAAAATTTATTAAATTGTCCCGAATTAAGACTTTTTTAGATTTTCACAATCTTATTCTTTTCTCAAAATCATGGTAAAATATAGGTGACAAAGATTGCTACTTTCTTTTGTGATACTTTTGAACGCAAGCTCTCTGAGATAAAAGTATCTAAGATTAAGTAATTGTTACCCAAAGTTGTTTAAATAACGACTCAGAAAATATTCATTATGAAGACAAAAACTGCTCAAGAAATTCAAGATAATATTTTTCGTAAGATGCCTGCTGAAGGGAAGATAAAACTGACTTCAGAATTTTCTTCATTTTGTTTAAAATTGAATAAACTTAACAAGCATGGAAATAGAAAAGCTTTTGGTAAAAATAGCAAAAATCTTAAATAAGCTTAATATTCCTTATTTAATTACCGGCGGAATTGCTGTAACGGTTTGGGGCAGGCCGCGCGCCACGTTTGATATTGATGTTGTTGTTGAATTAAAAGAGCCAAAAGCCCTTTTTTTACTTAAATCCTTAAAAGATTTCTCTAAAGCAGGTTACGTAAGCGAAGAAGCAGCGAAGTTAGCATTGAAAGAAAGAGGAGAATTTAATTTCATTCATCCCGAAACTGGCCTAAAAGTGGATTTTTGGATAAAAAAAGATACTATTTTTTCGGAAAGCGAATTTAAGAGAAAAATTCTCAGGAAAATTGGGAAAGAAAAAATCTATTTTATTTCTCCGGAAGATCTCATATTAGAAAAGCTTTTATGGTATAAACAGAGCCTTTCCACACGTCAATTAGAAGATATCGAATCAGTTTTAAAAATTTCTAAAGTTGATTTAAAATATATTAAGAAATGGGCGAGCAAGCAATCTACGATTAGATATCTCAATAAACTGCTTAGCTAAATCAAGCCCTGGTTTAGACAAAAAAATTGTTTAATATAAAAAATAAAGGTCGAAGATAATTTACACAAAATCATGATTAACTTTTTAATTTTTATTATCTTAATCTTCGGGATAGGAGGATTAAGAATTGTAAACCAATACGAACGCGGAGTTATTCTTACCCTTGGCAAGTACGCCGGAACCAGGAAACCGGGATTGACCTGGATTCTTGTAGGAATTCAAAGAATGATAAAAGCAGATTTGAGAATTACCACAGTTGATATTCCAAGGCAAGAAGTGATAACTAAAGATAATGTGACCGTTGGCATCAATGCTGTAGTATATTTTAGAGTTGAGAACGCAGAAAAAGCACTTTTGGAAATTAAGGATTTCTATACAGCAACCGCTCTTTATGCGCAAGCTACATTGAGAGATATAATCGGGGGGATAGAGCTTGATGCTCTTTTAACCGAAAGGGAAGGGATTGCTAAGGAAATAAGAAACATTGTTGATATTGCTACCGACCCATGGGGAATTGACGTTACTTCGATTAAAATTCAGGATATTGAATTGCCAGCTGATATGAAAAGAGCCATGGCAAAGCAAGCTGAAACAGAAAGAGAGAGAAGGGCAGTGATTATCAAAGCTAAAGGAGAAATTGAGGCTGCTGAGAACCTTAAAGAAGCAGCTAGAGCCCTTAGCTCTGTCCCTGGCGGGCTTTCATTGAGAACCTTGGGGACAATAGATAATCTTCAGGCAGATCCTTCAAAGATGATAATATTTGCACTTCCAATCGAGATATTGGAAGGAATAAAAAACTTAGGTCTGAAAAAAACCATTAAGGAATAGCTTATGCTCAATAAAAAATTGAGTTATTTGCAGATTGCCTTAAACGGAACCCTTTCAGAAGCGGAGGGGATAATTGGATTGCTTCCAGCTTCTGATAGGATTTTGGTTGAAGCAGGAACCTCTTTTATCAAAGCTTACGGAATACAAGGGATTTCAATTATAGATAGGTTATGGAGCTATAAATTGGGCAAGAAAGGATATATTGTTGCTGATTTAAAATGTATGGACAGAGGGTTTACGGAAGTTATAGCAGCGAAAGAATCTGGAGCTCAAGCGGCAACATGTTTAGGGTTGGCCCCAATCCAAACAATCGATTTATTTATTGAAAAATGCAAAGAATTAAATATTGATTCAATGATTGATATGATGAATGTTGAATTTCCTTTTGAGATTTTAGAGAAATTGAAGCAAATTCCAAATATTGTAGTTTTGCATAGAGGAGTTGAAGAATCAGAAATGAGTAACAAGGAAATTCCATATTTGCAAATTCATAAAATACTTGAAACATATAATGTTTTGATTTCAATAGCCGGAGGGGAAACGTTCAAAGAGGTCAGAGGGGCAATTTTCAATGATGCAAATATTGCTGTTGTTTGGAAAGCTTTCTCCGAAAACCCGTTACAAACAGCTAAATTAGCCAAAACCTTTTTAAGGGAAGTAAGATGATTTTAGAAAGAAGAAAAAAATATCTTCAAATTGCTTTAAACAGCGATTTAATTGAAGCAGGAAAGATTATTCGAAATCTTCCATTTTCCGACCAGATAATAATTGAAGCGGGTACTCCTTTGATAAAAACTTGCGGGGTCAGAGCGATTTCAAGAATAAAAGAAATAGCCTTAGAAAGGTTTTCCAACGAAGAGATAAAAAGAGAGTATATAAAAACTTTTCCTTCCCTAATGAAGTTTTTAGTAGCGGGAAACTCTACTTCTCGTCAGACAATGATAGATTACTTAGCAAAGAAAGGGAAGTCCTCATCTTTTGAACCGTATGTTGTAGCTGATATTAAATGTAATGACTTAGCAAGAAAAGAAATAGCTATTATATCTGGAGTCCAGGCGGCGACATGTTTAGGAGTAGCTCCTATTGAAACAATAGACAGCTTTATTGAAGAATGTAAGCATTCTCATATTGATTCAATGATTGATATGATGAATGTTGAAAATCCTCTTTTGGTTTTAAAGAAATTAAAACAAGCCCCAGATGTAGTCATACTCCATCGGGGAGTGGATGAAACAGAAATAGATAAAGAAAAGCAAATTCCCTATTATCAAATAAGGCAAATTAAAGGGAATTATAATGTTTTAGTTTCAATAGCTGGAGGGGATACTATTGAAGAAGTAGAACGAGCATTTTTTAATGATGCGGATATAGTTGTAGTATGGAAATCTTTTTATAGAAGTACCGAAGAAACTGCCAAGCTTGCCCAGAGGTTTTATGAAAAATTAAAAATATCTGTTGTCAGCACAGCATAAAAATCTTAAAAAAAGCCTGTTGATGCTTAGTGTTAACAAACCACTTGACTTCTTCTTATTATTTTGCTAATATGCAGACAGTGAGCGCGATCTGCCTCAATGGCAGACTCTGTTCTTCGTCGGCGAAAGACCTCCCTCGAGCGAGGCCTTTTGCTTTTTTATTTGCCTATTTTTTTAAAATTGGTAAAATAAGATTGAGTCGGGAGTAAGTGCTCACTAAAGACTTAGGGTGGAGAAAACCCTCCCGACTCATTTTTAAAAATCGGGCTTCGAAATGAAAAATAAACAATCAACCTTAAGGTGCCAGAATTACGAAGGGATGGAAAAAGAATTTCCGGGATTAAAGAAAAATGTTTCTTTGAAAAGGTATACTACTTTTCATATTGGAGGTCCTGCTGAATATTTTTTTAAAGCAAAAAATGAAAAGGATCTAACAAAAGTCCTTAAAACGGCAAAAAGATTTAATGTGCCGTTTTTTGTATTAGGACAGGGAAGCAATCTTTTAATTTCTGATAAAGGTTTTAAAGGCATTGTTATAAAATGCGAATTAAAGGAAATTAAGTTTTTTAAGAAAGGAAATAAAGCTCAAAGGATTTGTGTTGGAGCGGGAGTTAAAACTGCCGAGTTATTAAGGTTGGTTTCAGAAAGGTCCCTGTCCGGGTTAGAATGGGCGGTCGGTATGCCGGGTACAATCGGAGGATGTATTTTCGGCAATGCGGGAGCTTTTAAAAACTCAATGGCTGAGATAACGGAAGGAGTTAAAGTTTTAAACGTCAAAGATTTTAAAATTAAAAAGTTAAAGAATAAAGATTGCAAGTTTGGTTATAAAGAAAGTATTTTTAAAAAGGATGAAAATCTAATAATTCTTGGAGCCTATTTAAAATTTAAAAAAAGAAAAAAGGTTGAAATAAAGAAAGCGATGAAAGGTTGCTTGGATTATCGCAAAAAAACTCAACCTTTAAATTTTTCCTGTGCAGGTTCTTTTTTTAAAAACCCAAAAAATAATTTAGCGGGAAAGTTAATTGAGGAAGCGGGGTTCAAAGGGAAAGAAGTCGGTAATATTAAAGTTTCAGGCAAGCATGCAAACTTTGTTGTTAATTTAGGGAAGGGAAAATCAAAGGACGTAATAAGGCTGTTAAAGCTAATTAAAAAAAAAGTGAAAAGCAAATTTAAAATTAAATTAGAAGAAGAAGTTCGATTTTTAGGATTCTAATTTATTTTTTAAAGTTTTCCCCATTGACATTGTTCTTAAAGGTGAAAAAATAATATAATAAACGTTTTTTAAATTTTATTGCCTGTTTCAATGCAGGAGGCAAGCAGAAAGGGGTCGGCTGTTTGTACTTATAAACTTACTTTTTAAAAAATGCCTAAGAAAAAAAAGAGCAAAAAGAAGAAATAAGAATTAAATCTCTCCTCCCCGGAATTCGGGGAGGCTCTATTTTGTTATGAAGATCATAATTAAATCTAAAAATATAAAGTTGTTGCCTGCTTTTAAAAAAAGGATTGAAAAAAAGATAAAGTCTCTTGGAAAATTTATTCAAAAGATAGAAAGTTTTGAAGAACAGGCATATGTGGAAATTGAAAAAACAACTCTTCATCATTGCAAGGGTTATGTCTTCAGGGCAGAATGTCAAATTAACTTGCCGGGCAGAACTTTAAGGGTAGAGAATAGCGCGGATAATTTAAGAACTGCTATTGATGATGTCGGAGATCAAATGCAGATTCAATTAAAAAAATATAAAGAAAGGATTGCCTCCAAAAGAAAAAGAGGGCACAGAAAAATTAAAAGAGAAACGTCTTTTAGCGCTCAAGCCAGGTTGAAAACAAGTAAGGGGCAAAGAATAATAGAAGAAAGCTTGTGATTTTTTAAAACTTAATCGTGTTTTCTAAAACAGCCCTTAGGGCTGTTTTTTAACAACAATTTGAATCCCAAAGAGAAATATGTTTGTTTAAGAATTGAATTATTAGTTTTTAATCATTATAATAAAAAGATATTATGTCTTTTATTTCTAAAATCTTTGGCGATGCCAACGAAAAATATTTGAAAAAGACTCAAGAGTCAGTTGATAAAATCAATTCTTTAGAAAAAAGTTTTGAGGGTTTGTCTAATAAGGAACTAAAAGAAAAGACGAAAGAGTTTAAAGAAAGGCTGAGAAAGGGAGACGCCCTCGATGATTTATTGCCCGAAGCTTTTGCTTTGGTTAGAGAATCGTCTAAAAGAACTTTGGGGCAACGCCATTTTGATTGCCAGTTAATTGGAGGAATAGTTTTACATGAAGGAAAGATTGCTGAAATGAAAACAGGAGAGGGAAAAACTTTATCTTCCACCCTGCCAGCTTATCTCAATGCTTTAGAAGAAAAAGGCGTTCATATTGTTACGGTAAATGATTATCTGGCAAAAAGAGATGCTGTCTGGATGGGGCAGATTTATTATGCCTTAGGATTGTCCATTGCTTGCATAGTGCATGATAATGCTTACATTTATGATCCCGATTTCTCATCAAGCTCCCAAGAGGATTCTGACAGTTCAGCAGACAAACAGGACCTGGATAAAAAAAGAGATTTATTGGGAAGCTTTAAAGTGGTTGAGAGCTTTTTAAAGCCTTGTTCCAGAAAGGATGCTTATTCAGTCGACATAACATACGGAACTAATAATGAGTTTGGCTTTGACCACTTAAGGGACAATATGGCATATGACTTAGAAAAACGCGCTCAGAGAGAGCCTAATTTTGCCATTATAGATGAAGTTGATTCAATTTTGATTGACGAGGCAAGGACCCCTTTAATCATTTCTTCTCCCGATACAGAGTCATCAAAAATGTATCAGGAATTTTCAAGTATTATTCCGAAACTTAAAAAAGATATTGACTATGAAATTGATGAAAAATTAAAAGCAGCCACGCTAACGGAAGCAGGCATTGATAAGGTAGAGAGTATTTTAGGGCTTGAAAATATCTATCAGGAAAAAGGAATAAGGTATTTGCATCATTTAGAGCAAGGATTGAAAGCGGAAGTCCTGTTCAAAAAAGACAGAGATTACGTAATGAAAGAAGGACAAGTTATCATTGTTGATGAGTTTACGGGAAGAATGCTCCCCGGGAGGAGATATTCCGGAGGGCTTCATCAGGCTCTTGAAGCGAAAGAAAAAGTAAACGTAAGGCCTGAGTCACTAACTTTGGCCTCTATAACATTTCAAAACCTATTTCGCTTATATCCGAAGCTTGCAGGTATGACGGGGACGGCCGTGACTTCTGCTGAAGAGTTTGATAAAGTTTACGGGCTTGAAGTTATTGTTCTTCCAACCAATAAGCCTTTGATAAGAAAAGATCTTTCAGACCAGGTTTACAAAAATACTGAAATTAAGTTTAAAGCGGTTACACAAGAAATTAAAAAATGTTATGAGACGGGCCAGCCAGTTTTAGTTGGCACCGTTTCAATTGAGAAAAATGAATATTTAGGCAGGCTTCTTGAGAGAGAAGGCATCCCTCACAAGATCTTAAATGCGAAGTCTCATGAGAAAGAAGGAGAAATTATCGCGCAGGCAGGCAGAGAAAAATCAGTTACCGTAGCTACTAATATGGCAGGAAGAGGAGTGGATATTGTTCTTGGAGGCAACCCTCCGGACAAGAAAGAGGCAGAGAAAGTTAAGAAATTTGGAGGCCTTATGGTGATTGGCACTGAGAGGCATGAGGCAAGAAGAATTGACAACCAGCTAAGAGGAAGATCGGGCAGGCAGGGAGACGCTGGCTCTTCCCGATTTTTCATTTCTTTAGAAGACGACCTTCTGCGCATCTTTGGAGCAGACAGGGTAAAGAATATTATGGAGAGGTTTAAGCTTCCCGATGACCAGCCAATCCAGGCCGGCATGGTTTCGGGAGCAATCGAATCTGCCCAAGGGAAAATAGAGGGCATGAACTTTGACCTAAGAAAGCATCTCCTGGAATATGATGATGTCGTAAACAAACATAGGGAAGTTTTCTATAGAAAAAGAAAAGAAATACTTAAAAAAGCAAAGGAATCTAAAGGAGCGGAACTTAAAACTCAGGTTTTACAAATGGTCAAAAAACAGGGCATTTCGGAAGAAGATTACAATAAGAAAGAAAAGGAAATTGGGGAAGACAGAATGAGAGAAGTTGAAAAATTAGTTTGTTTGAAAATCCTTGATTCTTTATGGATGGATCATTTGGAGAATATGGATCACCTTAAAGGTTCTGTGGGGTTGAGAGCTTATGGGCAGAAAGTTCCCTTGATCGAGTATAAAAACGAGGGGCACAGAATGTTTAAAGAACTTCTTTCAGATTTTGAATCAATATTAGCAGCTAACATTTTAAAGGTGCAAGTGACAGAAAGAAGCAGTCAAAAAGAACAAAGGACTTTCGGCGTTCCTCAGCCTGAGAGGGTGAAAGTTGGTTCTCAAAAAAAGCCGGGCAGAAATGATCCCTGTCCTTGCGGTAAAATCAACTCCAAAACCGGTAGACCGATGAAGTACAAGAAATGCTGTTGGCCGAAATACGGATAAGAATTGACAATTTATCAAATAAGTTTTATGTTAGGATAATTGCTTTTTTTATTTAAGGATCAAAAGAAATTACAATGTTCAGAGATAAAAATCATATTGTTATCATTCTCATATTCATTCTGGCTTTTTTCACTGCCAATTTGAGCTATCCTGATTATTTCAACAGGACGGCTGATTTTATAAATCAAAAAACGCATTCAAATATACCTCATTTTTGGTCTGTTCCTTTTAAGCTCGGACTGGATTTGCAGGGGGGAGTGCATCTTATTTACGAGGCAGACCTTTCTAGTATTGAGAAAGACGATTACAGCTCTTCAATGCAGGGGTTAAGGGATGTCATTGAAAGAAGGGTGAATTTCTTCGGAGTAAGCGAACCGATCGTACAAACCCAACAAAATAGGGACAGTTACAGGTTGATTGTGGAATTAGCAGGGGTTATAGATCCCGCTCAAGCGGTAAGAGAAATAGGGAAAACTCCTTTCCTTGAATTTAAGGAATTAAAAGAAGACTACGAGCAAATAATGGAAGACAACCAAAAGGTTGTTGATTCGGGAGAGGGCGAGATAAAAGATCCTTTCAAAGCTACCTCTTTGACGGGAAAGTATTTAAAGAAAGCAGAGATAGATTTTGACAATACTACGTATAAACCTTTAGTAAAATTGCAGTTTAATAAAGAAGGTGCAGACATTTTTGAACAATTAAGTGAAAGAAACGTAGGCAATCCTTTGCCTATTTATGTTGACGGCATCCTTATTTCAAATCCTGTTGTTCAAGAAAAGATATCAGGAGGAAGTGCCCAGATTACGGGTTCCTTTACCGTAGACGAGGCTAAGGAATTAGCAAGAAATTTGAATGCAGGAGCATTGCCCGTTCCTATTAAATTGATTTCTCAACAAACGGTAGGGCCTACTTTGGGTAAAATTTCCCTGAAGAAGTCTTTAGATGCAGGTATGATTGGCTTAATAGCGGTTATCCTCTTTTTAATAGCTTTTTATAAATTGCCCGGATTCTTATCCGCACTGGCTCTGACTATCTATGTTAGTATTATTCTTGCTTTGTTTAAGATTGTTCCCGTAACTCTGACTTTGGCGGGCATCGGAGGATTTATCTTGTCTATCGGAATAGCCATTGACGCTAATGTCTTGATTTTTTCCCGTATGAAGGAAGAGCTGTCTGAAGGAAAAACTTTTTCAAAATCTTTGGAAGAAGGATTTAAAAGAGCATGGCCTTCAATCAGAGACGGGAATTTAACCACTTTGCTTGTGGCTTTGATTTTATTTGCTTTTGGAACGAGCTTTGTTAAAGGGTTTGCCTTAACATTGAGTATTGGAATTTTAGTCAGTATGTTTTCTGCCATATTTATTACCAGGAGCTTCTTGAGATGTTTTCGAAATACAAGATTTGAAAACATTAAATGGCTTTGGAATTAATAAGTTTAAAAATATGTTTCCTTTTTTAAAATATTCTAAAATCTATTTTATCCTTTCCGGAATCCTAGTTATTGCAAGCGCAGTCTCTCTTGTTATTTTTGGGTTAAATTTCGGTATTGATTTTACTGGAGGCAGCATTTTAGAGCTTGAGTTTTGGGGAGAAAGGATTTCAAACGAAGAAATAAAGGAAGTTCTCTCTGATTTTGATTTAGGACAAATTCAGATTCAATCAAGCGGAGAACATGGGATTATCCTAAGAATGAAGGACATTTCAGAAGAAACCCATCAGGAAGTTTCAAAGAGATTGGAAGAAAAAGGGCTGGGGGAATTAAGGTTTGAAGCAATAGGTCCGGTAATAGGCAAAGAGCTTAAAAATAAGACTAAGATAGTAGCATTGCTTTCTGTTTTGGCTGTGTTGCTCTACATCACATTTGCTTTTCAAAAGATTTCGAAGCCGGTTGCTTCCTGGCAATACGGTATAGCTTCTCTGATTGCCTTGGGCCATGATATTTTTATTCCCTTAGGTATATTCTCACTCTTGGGAACGCTTTACGGCGTTCAAATCACCATTCCCGTCATTACCGCTCTTTTGACGGTGCTTGGCTATTCGATTAACAATACGGTGGTAGTTTTTGACAGGATAAGAGAAAACTTAATCAAAGACCGTTCTTCTGATTTTGAACACATAGTTAATAAATCCTTGAACGCAACCCTTACAAGATCATTGAATACCTCTCTTACTACTTTATTTGTTCTCTTTGCTATTTTGTTCTTTGGGGGAGCAACTCTTAAATATTTTGCCCTGGCTTTGATTATAGGTCTTGTATGCGGGACTTACTCCTCTTTATTCTTAGCGAGTCCCATTCTTGTAAGTTGGCTCAAGAGAAAGAGAAGATAAGTTATATGATTATAATTTGTGACAATATATGGTGAGTTTTTGAAAGTTAAAATAAGATTCTCTAAAATTAGTTTTTAGAGGATTTTTTAGGAACAGTGCTATTGACGTAATGTTCTTAATATGATTTAATATATAAATGTAAGATAAATTATTTCTATGAATTTTAACTACACTATCATTTCAAAAAATATCCTTCAGGGATTTTCTCCGCGCGCAAGAAATGTTTTGGAAAAGCGCTTTGGCCTGGACTTGGAGGATGCAGGCTTGAAAAAAGCAACTCTTGAATTAATAGGCCGAGAATATGGAATTACGCGCGAAAGGGTAAGGCAGATAGAAAAAGAAGAATTGGATAAAGTGAAAAAAGAGGCCCAATCTAAGCACGGGGATGTTTTTCGTTGTTTAGAGAAAAAGATCCGCGACTCGGGATCTTTAAGAGAAGAAAAAAGCCTGATATCGGAAATAGAAGTTTCTTCAAAGATGTCGGGCTTTAGCGATAAAAATATAGCGAACCATATTATATTCCTGCTTTCTTTAGACTCTCGTCTTAAAAGACAGAAAGAAAGCGACCTTTTTTATGCTTTTTGGATGCTTGAGCAGGAATCACTGGAATTGGCAAAGAAGGTTATTGCTGATTTCTCAAGATTACTTAAAAAAGAAAAAAGTCCTTTGACTTTGGATTATTACCTTGAAAAGCGGAAAGTTAGTGATGTTCCTGTAAAGGCAGTCCTTCCTTATTTGGAGATTTCTAAAGTTGTTCTGAAAAATTCTGAAGGAGAATACGGGTTTTCTGACTGGCCTGAAATCAGTCCCAGGGGAGTAAAAGATATGGCCTATTTATCCCTCAGAAGAGAGGGAAAACCCCTTCATTTTTCAGCAATTGCCCAGAATATCGGCAAGGAATCCCATGTTCAAACGGTTCATAACGAGCTCATAAAAGACTCCAGGTTTATCTTGGTAGGCAGAGGGGTTTACGGTCTTGGGGAATGGGGGTATGAGCCGGGCACGGTTCAGGAGATAATTTTTAAGACCTTAAAGAAAAAAAATCACCCCATGAGCAAATCAGAAATCGTGGATGATGTCTTAAACCAGAGGTTTGTAAAGAAGAATACCATTCTGTTGAACTTGAATAATAAAAAATATTTTCAGAAAGATAATCAAGGAAAATACCAGATAAGATTAACTTGACAATGGATTCATACACTCTTATTTTTAATATTCTCAACACTATTTTGGACGTCATAAAAACTTGGTGGTGGGTGCTTTTGCCCATTATCCTTTGGTGTCCTTTTTTATTTTTCTGGCTTTGGTGGAGAAGGGAATTATGGATTTCCAAACAAAAGTTTGTCTTTCTTGAGTTGAGAATACCTAAAGATGTCTTAAGGCCCATTAAAGCCATGGAACAGGTCTTTTGCAGTCTATGGGGAATTCTTTATGGTCCTCCCGATCCTTTAGAAAAATGGCTGGACGGGGAAGTATCTTTTTCTTATTCTTTCGAGGTGGCGAGCATAGGGGGGAAAATTCATTTCTATATAAAAATTCCTGAAGCTTCCCGGAATGCTGTTGAAGCAGCGGTCTATTCGCAGTATCCTGATGCTGAAATTACCGTAACAGACGACTATACAAAGAATATCCCTCAGGACATTCCTAATAAGGATTGGGATTTGTATGGAGCAGATTATCAAATGATTGAAAAAGACATTTACCCCATTAAGACTTATCCAAAGTTTTTTGAAGAAAAGCCTGACATTGCCAAGGAAGAAAAGAGAATTGACCCCATTAGTAATCTTTTGGAAGGAATGGCAAAGATGAAACCGGGAGAGCAAATCTGGCTTCAGTTTATATGCCTACCCGTTGCCAATAGCGAGGATAATTATGTAGACAGAGGGAAAGCTGTTGTTAATGAAATAATGAAGAGGACTTCTAAAGAAAAACCTTCTTACAAACCTATTCTTCTTGAAGCATTTGAAGGGTTGTTTTTCGGAGTCAGAGAGGAAGGCAAGAAAGAATCTGCTTCTCAGCTTTTTGAGCCGGATATAATGCTTTCTCCGGGAGAAAAAGATACTATCAAAGCAATAGAAAACAAGATAAGCAAACCTGCTTTCAGCGCAACGGTCAGATTTTTATATTTAGGGAAGAAGAACGTATTCTTTAAACCTCAGATTCAAAATATTTTTAGTTTCTTTTCCCAATTTTCAGCGAACAATCTTAATGGATTCAAACCCATAGCAGAAACCAAAACAAAGGTTAAAAAGATATGGTTTATTCCTTGGAACTGGCTTATTCCAAGGAGACTGTACGTGAGAAAGAGAAGAATATTCAGAAACTATATCAAGAGAGTTTCTCCGATGTTTCCGCGTTCCGGAGGAACTATTATCTTGGATGCAGAAGAAATGACTACTTTATTCCACTTTCCCGGGAGAGTGGTTGCTCCTGCTCCTTTTATCCCCAGAGTGGAATCAAAGAGAGGGGAAGCCCCTCCGGAATTGCCGGTTGAAGAGTAGCTTTGAAATAATAACTACGAAATTACGAAATTGCGGAATAGTACGAAATTACAAAATTGTTAAATATTTATTATCTTACTCAATTTTTTGTATTTTCATAAAAACTTTTGTGCTTTCGTATGATAAACATATGAAAAAGATTCTTTTAGTTGGAGACGATCCTTCCGGCGAAAATAGTAAAAGAAGTTAAAAAGCTAATTTTAAACAAGAGATGAAAACGCTTTTAGTAATAATTGACGGATTAAGCGAGAAACCCATTGCCAAATTAGGAGGCAAAACTCCTTTGGAAAAAGCAAAAACTCCAAACCTGGATTTCTTGGCCAAAAATGGAATATGCGGCCAAGCTTCCCCTTTCTGGCTTAAAGAACAAAAATACCCTCGTTCTGATACTGCTCACTTGGCTTTGCTTGGTTATGATCCCAAGCTTTATTATTTAGGCAGAGGGCCTTATGAAGTTGCCGGCATTGAAATGGATTTTAAAAAAGGAGACATTGCTTTAAGGGCAAACTTTGGGACAGTTGATAAAAACCTAAAAATTATTGACAGGAGAGTGGGAAGGATAAGCAGAACAGAGCCCTTAATCAATGCTTTGTCAAAAGTAAAGAAAATAAAAGGTATCCGTTTCTTTATTAAGAAATCTTACGGTCACAGAGCAGGATTAATTCTGAGGGGAAAAAATCTTTCTGATAAAATTTCAGACGGCGATCCTTATAAAGTAAATGTTAAAGTTAAAAAGATTATTCCTTTGGACAAGAGTTTTCAGGCAAAATTCACCGCTGAAGCCCTAAACCAATATTTAGAAAAATGTTCAGAGATTTTAAATAATCATCCTTTGAATAAAAAAAGAAGAAAAGAGGGCAAGCTTTCTGCAAACTGCCTTCTTTTAAGGGGAGCGGGTAAGTTTAAGGAAACCCCTGGGTTTCAAAAGAAGCATAAATTAAAAGCTGCATGTATTGCGGGAGGAGGATTATACAAAGGCATAGGCAGGGTATTGGGAATGGATTTGATAAAAGTTAAAGGAGCGAACGGCTTTCCCAACACGAACTTGAAGGGAAAATTCTCTGCAGCTAAAAGAATATTAAACGGAAAAAGATATAACTTTGTTTTTTTGCACATTAAAGCTGCGGATAATTTAGCAGAGGACGGCAGCTATCTTGGCAAAAAGAACTTTATTGAAAAGATTGATAAAGCCATAAAATTGGTTTTTGACTTGAAAAATACATTAATCGTTGTAACTGCCGACCATTCTACATGCTCTAGTTTAAAGCGCCATTGTTTGGAGCCCGTTCCCGTTTTAATGTTTGGGAAGGGGAAAGATAAGGTTAATTGTTTTTCAGAGAAAGCTTGCAGAAAGGGTAATCTTGGGAAGATAAAAGGCATTGACCTTATGAAAACTATTTTAAAACTGGAAGGGAAATAAAAGAATAATCCACGATCCTTTACTTTTAAGTAATTTTATGGTATATATAGAATATTATGAATAAAGAAATAATTAAAAAGCTAACGCCTATTTTTTTAATTTTCATAGGAGTTGCCCTCGGTGCCTTCTATTTTCTCGTTTTCCAGAGCCATAATGAAAGTGTCCCAGAGGATGTTTTGTCTGCTGAAGAGGCGGGCCAAAAAGCAATAAAATATATTGTTGAGAATTTCTTTAATGGAGACGTTTCAGCTTCATTGCTAAAAACTGCAGAAGAAAGTGGTTTGTATAAGATTAAGTTTGAGATTGGAGGAACGGAGTACGATTCTTGTGTCAGCAAAGACGGAAAGTTTTTATTTCCCGATACAATTGATATGGAGCCTCCTTCCCCAAAAGAGATTCCGAAAACAGAAGCGCCAAAAGTACAAGTTTTCGTAATGTCTTTTTGCCCTTTCGGCAATCAGGCAGAGGAAATTATGATGCCTGTCAAAAACCTGCTTGGAGACAAAGCTGACATTGAACTTAACTATATTGTCTATTCAAACTACGGTTCGGGATATCCTGAATACTGTCTTGATGAAGAGAATAAATATTGTTCTATGCACGGCATTCAGGAAGTTCATCAGGATATAAGAGAAATTTGCGTTCAAAAGTATCAAAATGATAAATTTTGGGATTTTGTAAAAGAGGTAAACGAGAAAGCAGACTATAAAAATGTTGACGAGAAATGGGAAGGTATTGCTAAAGATTTAGGGATTGATGTTGAGGAGGTAAAGAAATGCCAAGCAGAACAAGGAGAATCGCTGTTGGCTCAAGAAGCCGCTTTAAACAAAATTAGCTATCCTGTTCAAAATTCTGCCCGACACGAAGGTCAGGAAGAAATAACTATTGCAGGATCTCCCACTATTATTATTAACGGAGTGGTTTACGATGGAGACAGATCTCCAGATGCTTACAAAGAAGGAGTTTGTTCCGGATTCTTAAATCGTCCGTCCGAATGTGACCAAAAATTAGAAACAGAAAGCAAGGCAGAAGGCGAATGCTAAGTTTGGAAATTTTAAAAACATTTAACTTGAAAGGGGCTTTGCCCCTTTTTAAGTTGATTACTTTATTGTTCTTGGAAAAAATATGTTAGAATAAGGGAAGAGGTTTTGGAGAATAAGTCGGAATCTTCAAATAAATCTATGAACTAAATATAAATATTCATCTATGAGAAAAGTTAAAATATTTTCAACTCCCGTGTGTCCTTACTGTATAGCACTAAAAGAATTTTTTAAACAAAATGATGTAGAATTTGAAGATATTGATGTTTCTGTTGACGATAGAGCAAGAGAGGAAATGATAAAGAAGTCGGAACAGATGGGTGTTCCCGTGGTTGAGATTGATAATAATATCGTAGTAGGATTTGATAAAAGAAAAATATTAGAGCTTTTAAAAATTAAAGAATAATAAAAACATATGCCAACTAAAATTGCCATTAATGGTTTTGGACGAATTGGCAGATGCGCTTTTAAGAAAATCATTGAGGATTGTCCCGATTTGGATGTGGTTGCCATCAATGACCTTACCGATGCTAATGTTTTGTGCCATCTTTTAAAATATGATTCTTTATACGGAATATACAAGAAACCTATCAGAACCCGTAAGAATTTCCTTCTATTAGACGGTGGAAGAGGAGAAAAGAAAATCGAGGTTCTCAAAGAAAAGGATCCCGGAAAATTGCCTTGGAAAAGAATGGGAGTGGATATAGTTTTGGAATGCACGGGCGTATTTAGGGATTTGGAAGGTGCAGGAAAACATATTGAAGCCGGGGCAAAGAAAGTAATAATTTCAGCTCCCGGTAAAAGTCCTTCAATTCCTTCGTTTATCCTAGGAGTGAATCACGAGAAGTTTGACCCTAAAAAAGATGATGTTATGGATATGGGTTCTTGTACCACCAATTGCTTGGCTCCGGTGGTTAAGGTTTTAAATGATGAGTTTGGAATAGTTAAGGGGTTCATGACTACAGTCCACAGTTATACCAATGACCAGAAAATTTTAGACCTGCCTCATAAAGATTTAAGGAGAGCGAGAGCAGCTGCTATAAATATTATTCCCACCACGACTGGAGCAGCAAAGGCCATCGGCAAAGTAATTCCGGAAGTAGATGGAAAGCTTGACGGTATTGCTTTGAGAGTTCCAACGCCTGTGGTTTCTATTCTGGATTTTGTCTGTCAGGTAGAGAAGAAGACTGATGCCGAAGAAGTAAACTTTGTTTTTAAAAAGGCTTCTCAAAAAGAATCCCTAAAAGGCATTTTAGGAATAGAGGATGCTCCTTTGGTTTCTTCCGACTATATCGGCAACTCCTATTCATCTATAGTTGACGCAGATAATACGAAAGTGATTAATGGAAATTTAATTAAAGTCCTGGCTTGGTACGACAATGAATTTGCTTATTCAGCGCGTCTTGCTGAGTTTGCATGTTATATATCAAAGAAAATATAGGTTCTGCTTTCAAAAGTTTTAAGCGGGCAAGAGACTTCTTTGTCCGCTTTTGTTACTTTTTCAGATTTAGGATATAATAAAATCATACGAGAATAATTTCTATAAACATGGACAAGAAAATTCCAATTGAAATTTCAGCCAGGCATATTCACCTATGCCAGAAAGACTTAGAAGTGCTTTTCGGCAGAGAATATCAGTTAAAGAAATTGAAAAAATTAAGCCAAGCAGATGATTTTGCTGCCAAAGAGAAAATAGATATTAAAATTGGAAATAAAATTATTAGAGGCATTAGGATAGTTGGTCCTGTTCGCAAAGAAACTCAGATTGAAATATCTTTGACAGATGTTTTTAATATGGGTGTTAGGCCGGTACTAAGATTGTCAGGTAATCTGAAAGGAACCCCCGGAGCAGTTTTAATTAAGGGGAAAAAGAAATTAAAGATTAAACAAGGAGTAATTATTGCTCAAAGACATTTGCATTGCAGTCCGAATGAGGCGAAATTATTAAATCTTAAGAACGGAACTTTTATATCTGTGAAGGTCGAAGGAAAAAGAGGGATAACGTTTCATAATATAAAGGTTAGGGCTAAACGAGACTATAAACTTTCTCTACATCTTGACACTGACGAGGGGAATGCAGCTGGAATATTTAAAAAAGGGAAAGGAGAACTTTGTTCAGAATTATGATTTTAGTTTTAAATTGCGGGAGCCAATCAATAAAATGGAAATTGTTTGAATGCAAAAGAAATTCTGGATCTGGTTTGAAATTAAAAAAACAGGGAGAAGCGAATGTCTTTGATGTTAAAAATTATGAGAAAACTTTAATTAAAGAACTAAAGAAAGTAATTAATTACAAGAAGGACGTAAAAGTAATAGGACATAGAATAGTTCATGGAGGAAAGAAATTCAGGGAGCCGACCTTGATTACAGAAGAAAACTTGAAAGAATTAAAAAGATTTAACAAACTTGCTCCTCTGCATAATCCTTTTAACGTCTTGGGCGTAGGAATAGCCAAGAAGATTTTTCCAAACGTAAAGCAAATAGCTGTTTTTGATACGAGTTTTTATAAAGATTTGCCGGAAAAAGCTTCTGTTTATGCCTTGCCAGGATATATAAAAAAAGAGTTTGGATTTCAAAGATTTGGATTTCATGGAATTTCTCATAAGTTTGCCGCTAAAGAAGCCAGTAAAAAAGTAAAAAAGCCGTTTAAGAAACTAAAAATTATTACTTGTCACTTGGGAGGCGGTTCGAGTATTACGGCCGTAAAGAATGGAAAAGCAATTGATACTTCAATGGGGTTTACGCCAATGGCGGGGTTGTTAATGATGACTCGTGCAGGCGATATTGATGCAGGGATTGTTTTGCAATTAGTGGAAAGGTTTTCCGTAGAAAAAACAGATGAAATTTTAAACTTTGAATCAGGAATTAAAGCAATTTGCGGTGAAAAAGAAATGCTCAAGGTTTTAGAAAAAGCAAGAAGAGGAGACAAAAAAGCAAAATTGGCTCTTAACATCTTTGTCTATAAAATTAGGAAATATATTGGAAGTTATTATGCTGTTTTAAACGGTTGTGATTTATTGGTTTTTACGGGTACAATTGGATACGGATCGCTGAAAATTAGAAATATGGTTTGTAAAAACCTAAATATTTTAAAAAATACAAAAGTTTTATCTATAAAAACGAATGAAGAATTAGCAATAGCTGAGGAAGCGCTCAAATGCATAAATAAATAAATATAAGGACATGAATAAAAAAGAGAAAAATATTCTTTGGTTTAAAGAAATTACAAAAAATGATACTCCTATTGTTGGAGGGAAAAATGCTTCTTTAGGAGAAATGTATTCAAAACTTGTAAAAAAAGGAATTAATATTCCAAACGGATTTGCGTTGACTTCAAAGGTATATTGGTATTATCTTAAAGCGAATAAAATTGATAAAAAGATAAAGGAGGTATTTGATAAATTCAATCCTAAGAGTATAAAGAGTTTAGAAAAAACAAGTAAGGAAGCAAGAAAGATTATTTTACAGGGGAAAATTCCTCAAGATTTGAAAAAAGAGATTTTGGAAAGATATAAAATTTTATCAAAGAATTATGGCGAAAGATTTGCAGATGTTGCCGTACGTTCCTCGGCGACTGCTGAAGACCTCCCGACGGCGAGTTTCGCAGGAGCCCACGAGACATATTTAAATGTCAGAGGAGAGGAAGATTTGTTTAAATCAGTTAAAAAATGTTTAGCATCTTTATTTAATGCTCGCGCTATTTCTTATCGTGAGGAAAAAGGATTTGATCATTTGAAAATTGCTCTTTCTGTATGTGTTCAGAAAATGGTAAGAAGCGACTTGGCATGTTCAGGCGTAATGTTTACGCTTGATACAGAAACAGGTTTTAGAAATGTAGTTTTAATAAATTCAATTTATGGAATAGGGGAGATGATTGTTAAAGGGCAGATTACGCCTGATGAATTTTTTGTTTTTAAACCAACCCTTCAAGGACATGGTAATAAAAAATACAAACCAATTATTCTTAAAAATCTGGGAAGAAAAAACAAGAAACATATTTACAATAAGAAAGGAGGATTAAAAGAAGTTTCTGTTCCCGTTAAAAAACAATTTGATTTTTCCTTAACTGATGAGGAGATTTTGACATTAGCAAAATGGGGATGCTTAATTGAAAAACATTATGGGATTCCTCAAGACCTGGAATGGGCAAAAGATGGGAAAACCGGACAACTTTTTATTGTGCAATCAAGGCCAGAAACGATTTATTCTTCAAAAAAGACACTGGCTTATGAAGAACATGAAATAAAAACGAAAAAGAAGCCCGTCTTAATTGGTACGGCTATTGGCGATAAAATTGGTATTGGAAAAGTCAATATAATTTCTGATGTTTCTAAAATGTCTGAATTCAAAAAAGGAGAAGTTTTAGTGACTAAAATGACTGATCCTGATTGGGTAAGTATTATGCACTTGTCTTCAGCTATTGTTACTGATGAAGGCGGTAAGACGTGTCACAGCGCTATTGTTGCAAGAGAGCTCGGCATTCCGTGTATTGTGGGAACTGAAAAGGCAACTAAGTTGCTTAAGACCGGTCAGATAGTAACGGTTGACTGCACTCAAGGATTAAATGGCAGAATCTTTGAAGGAAAGATTCCTTTTAAAGTCAAGAAATATGATCTGGGAAAAATTCCGAAATTCAAAACAAAGATAATGGTTAATATAGGGGCTCCGGAAATTGCTTTCAAAACTTCCTTCTTGCCGGTTGAAGGAGTGGGGCTTGCAAGGGAAGAATTTATAATTGCTGAAAAAATCAAAGTTCATCCTTTGGCCCTTTATAATTATAAGAAACTTAAAAAATCAAAAGATAAGGAAACTTTAAAGATTGTCAGAAAAATTGATGAAATTACAGTTGAACATAAGGATAAAAAAGAATATTTTATTAAAGAATTAGCTGAAGGGGTCGCCCAGATTGGGGCCGCCTTTTGGCCGAAGCCGGTGATTGTCAGATTTTCTGACTTTAAAACAAATGAATATGCAAAATTAATTGGCGGAGGATTGTTTGAGCCTGGAAACGAAGAGAATCCGACGTTAGGTTGGCGGGGAGCATCAAGATATTATGATGAAAGATTTAAACCGGCTTTTTTAATGGAATGCGAATCCATAAAAAGAGTCCGTAATGTCTTTGGATTAAAAAATATTGAGTTAATGATTCCTTTTTGCAGGACGATTAAAGGGGCAAAAAAGGTTTTGTCGCTGATGACGCAGGCAGGGCTTAAAAAGGGCAAGGACGGATTAAAGGTTTATGTAATGTGTGAGGTTCCTTCAAATGTTATTCTGATCGACGAGTTTTTAAAAATATTTGACGGAGTCAGTATTGGATCTAATGATTTGACTCAGCTATCTTTAGGAATAGACAGGGATAATGCTTCTTTGCAGGGAATCGGAGACGAAAGGGATCTTGCCGTGAAAAAGATGATTGGGAAAGTTATTAGATCTTGCAATATGAAGAATAAATACTGCGGAATTTGCGGTCAAGCACCGAGCGACTATTCGGAATTTGCCGAGTTTTTAGTTAAAGAAGGAATTGAGAGCATTTCTCTAAATCCCGATACGGTAATTAAAACTATTTTGAATCTCGCAAAAATTAAATGACCCCAAATCTCTTTAAAGGTGAAATCAATTGTAAAATATCTAAAAAAGGTTAAAAAGGTTGACCGATTTGACTTTTTTTGTTATTCTATTTTTGTTTAATGAATATAGACGAAAACAAGAAAATCTTTAGAAAGACCGGTCTTGTGATAGAGGCTTTTCCGAATATTTTGTTTAAGGTTAAACTGGATGACGGTGGAGAAATATTAGCCCATTTGGCGGGGAAATTAAGAATCCACAGAATCAAAGTGCTTCCGGGTGATAGGGTGACCGTTGAAATGAGCGAGTACGACAACGAGAAAGGAAGGATAGTTTACAGAGACAAATAACGATATCGGTATTTAAATATATAATACTTGGGTGTTTATTTTTTTATTTAAATCTTATAATTTTATGAAAGTAAGATCATCTGTTAAAAAAATTTGCAAGGATTGTAAAATTGTCCGTCGAAAAAAACGGGTTCATGTTATTTGTAAAAATCCAAAACATAAACAAAGACAAGGATAAGTTAATAAAAAATTATGCCGCGCATAGCAGGAATTAATATTCCTGATAACAAACAAATAGAAATCGCTTTAACCTACATTTACGGGATAGGGCCTTCTTTCAGTAGGAAAATCTTAACTTTAGCTAAGATTGACCCGACTGTGAAATCCTCAAAACTTACCGTCCAGGAGATTGGTAAGCTTAGGGAAGTTATTGAAAAAGAATGTAAAATTGAAGGAGAATTGCGCCGAGAGCGGATGCTGTCCATTAAGAGATTAAAAGACATAGGATGCTGGAGAGGCACCAGACATGCTAAGGGTTTGCCTGTAAGAGGTCAAAGGACAAAGAGTAATAACAGAACAGTAAGAGGGAATGTAAGGAAAACGGTTGGTTCTGGGAGAAAGCCACCACCAGGTCCTAAATAATAAATATTTATGGGAAAAAAGAGAATTATAAGCAAGAGTAAGGAAGAGCTTTTGAAAGAAAGGGATGCAATAGAGGGGAGAATTGATAAGGGAAGCGAGATCAAAGCTACCTTTTCGAGATTTGAAGAAGGAAGAGTATATATTTCTTCAACTTACAATAATATTATCATCACGCTGACTGACCCCAAGGGTGGCGTTTTAGCTTGGACAAGTGCGGGACGTATCGGCTTTAAAGGAACGAAAAAAGCAACTCCTTTTGCTGCCTCTAAAGTTGCAGGAGCTATGGCAGAGATGATTAATAAATTCAAGATAGGGAAGATCTCTATTTTTGTGAAGGGAGTAGGATCCGGCAGGGATTCTGCTTTAAGGTCTTTGGCGGCGAAAGGATTTGAAATAATTTCTGTCAAGGACGTTACGCCGGTTCCTCACAACGGGTGCAGGCCTCCTAAAGTAAGACGCGTTTAATTAATATGGCAACAACCAAATGCAAAACATGCAGAAGATTGGGCGTAAAACTTTTCTTAAAGGGTGAAAGGTGTGTTTCGGCTAAATGTTCTACGGTAAGGAAACCTTATCCTCCCGGAAACAAGGGCAAGAGAAGAGCCAGGACTTTTTCTGAATATGCAAAAGAACTTCGGGAAAAGCAGAAAATCAGAAATTGGTATAATTTAAGCGAAAGGCAGTTTGCAAAATATGTAGCAATAGCCCTTAAAAAGCGCAAGAGTGTAGAGAATACCGCTGAGTACTTGGTTCAGGAATTGGAAACAAGACTAGATAATGTAGTTTTTAGATTGGGATTTGCAACTTCTCATTCTAAAGCCCGCCAACTTGTCTCTCATAGGCATTTCTTGTTAAACGGCAGAGTTGTTAATATTCCTTCTTGTGCGGTTAAGGTAGGAGATAAGATATTGATTAAGCCAAGCTCTCTTGGAAAGTCTGTTTTTAAAGATTTACCATCTACTATTAAAAAATACGAAGCTCCTTCATGGTTAAAATTAAATAAAGTAAAAATGGAAGGAGAAGTAACGGGCAAGCCTTCTTTGGAAGAGGCAAGTCCTATTGCGGAAATATCAACAATATTTGAGTTTTATTCTCGCTAACGGCATTTAATCGTTAACTATTTAAACAATTGTTTAAATAACCGTATGCTTAAATGCTAAAATGAAACATATGATTCCTTTACCTTTATCAATAAAAATTGTTGAGAAAAAAGATAACTGGGCCTTATTTGAGGTCGAAGGCTTGTATCCCGGATATGGAGCAACTATTGGAAACTCTCTTAGAAGAGTCTTGCTGTCTTCTTTGGAGGGCGCAGCTGTTACTAAAGTAAAGATCAAAGGAGTTCAGCATGAATTTTCAACTGTTCCCGGAGTCAAAGAAGATATAATTAACATTCTATTAAACTTAAAACAGCTAAGATTTAAAATGTTTGAAGATGATCCCCAGCAGGCATCTCTTACCGTGAAAGGAGAAAAAGAAGTGAAAGGTTCTGACTTTGCCATTCCTACGCAATTGGAGCTTATAAACAAAGAAGTCCATATTTGCACCCTTACTTCAAAGTCATCAGAAATCAAGATTGATATTACCGTTGAGAAAGGTGTGGGATATGAACCTATCGAGATAAGGAAAAAAGAAAGACTAGAGATAGGAGAAATTCCCTTGGATGCAATTTACACGCCCGTTAGGAAGATGAACTTTAAAGTTGAAAATATGAGGGTTAAGGATAGAACCGATTACGATCGCCTTAAGCTGGAAATGGAAACGGACGGCAGTATTAGTCCGGAGTCCGCCATGCATGAAGCTTCAGAAATTTTAATTAGGCATTTTGATTTAATTAAAGAAAATGTTATTGGAGAGACTAAAAAAGTCAAACCGGAAGGTAAAAAAGAAAAAGAAGCAAAGAAGGGTTCAGAGAAAAAAACAGAAGCAAAAGAGGATATAACGAAAACTAAAATAGAAGATTTAAAGCTTTCTACAAGAACCCAAAATGCTCTTTCCAAAAATAACATTAAGACTTTAGGAAACATCTTGAAAAAATCCGAGCAGGATATTTTAGAGCTTGAAGGCATGGGAGAAGGAGGGGTAAAAGAAATTAAAAAGATTGTAAAGAAGCTAGGCCTTGAACTTAAAGAATAAAGTTAGTTTTTGAAAATGCGCAAACTTAAAAAAGGGAAAAAATTTAATAGAAAAGGACAACAGCGCAAAGCTTTGTTTAAAACACTTGCACGCAGCTTTATTTTAAAAGAAAAGATTGAGACAACCGAGGCTAAAGCAAAAGAGCTTCGTCCGTTTGTGGAGAAATGCATAACAAAAGCAAAGAGTAACAATTTATCCGCGCGGCGCCAATTATTAAAATCCTTTTCTGAAAAAACGGTGAAGAAACTTATAGAAGAGATTGCTCCAAGATATGAAAAAAGGAAAGGAGGGTACACCAGAATTGTAAAAATGGGGCGGAGAATGTCCGATGGAGCAAGAACAGCTGTAATCGAATTAGTGAAATAATATTTTAAAACTGCGAGAATCAAATGAAAAGAGAAATTCATACTATTAATGCTGAAAACAGAATATTGGGCAGACTGGCGGTTCAGATAGCAGTATTACTGCGGGGCAAACACAAGCCTGACTTTGTGCCATATAAAGACATGGGAGATACTGTTTTTATAGAAAACATCGAAAAGGTTAAGGTTACCGGAAAGAAAATGAAAAATAAGAAATATTACCGGCACAGCGGATATCTTGGAGGATTAAAGGAAATTCCTTTGAAAAAACTCTTTGAAAAAAGACCCTCGGAAGTTCTTAGGAGAGCTGTCTTGGGAATGATGCCTGATAATAAGTTGCGTTCAGAGCAAATTAAAAGATTAAAGTTTAAATTAAATGCCAAAAGTCAAAAAAACGGATAAAAAAATTAAAGAGGAAAAAGTTTCCAAAGAGAAGCCGAAAAAGAAAAAGGTAAAAAAAGTAGAGAAAGAAGTTGAAAGGAAAGTAAAAAAGAAAGTTGAAAAAAAGGAGAAAGTCCCTGCAAAAGAAAGCAAAGGGAAAGAAATCGAAAAAGAAGCAAAGATTAAACCCTCTCGCTATATTGAATCTATTGGACGGAGAAAAACCTCAGTTGCCAGAGTTAGAATATGGACAAGAGGAGATAAAGAGATTTTAATTAACGGAAAGCCGTGTGAAAAATATTTTTCTACTATCGGACTTCAAAGAACCGCAAAATCTTCTCTTGAAAAAATGAATTGCCTTGATAAATTCAGGGTGCAGATTCTCGTAAAGGGTGGAGGCATTTATTCTCAAGCAGAAGCAGTTAGACATGGTATTGCCAGGGCCCTTGTTGAATTTAACCTTGATTTTAAAAAGAGATTAAGAAAGGCAGGCTTTTTAACTAGAGACCCTCGCATGAGAGAAAGAAAGAAATTCGGTTTGAAGCGTGCCAGAAGAGCTCCTCAGTGGAGAAAGAGATAATCACTGATTACCGCTGATGATACCTGATTACCACTGATTATCAGTGAAAATCAGTTGAAAATCAGCTTGAATCAGTGATTTTCGCAAAGCGAAAATGTTAAAAGAACTTATTGATAAATTTTATCTTGACCAGCAGAAGAACAGAGAGCAATATCATTTCTATATTACTGATGCGGGTAAATGTCCCCGGGCAGTGTTTTTTAAATTTAAGAATGTCCCAAGAGAGAAAATAGACGCTCGTATTTTAAGAATCTTTGAAAGAGGAGAAACCCTTCACAGGGACATATTTAATGTCCTGTATCGTCTTAGGATTGGGGTTACAACGGAAGTGTCTATTCCAGCTCAGGAGATAATTTCTGGAAGAGCTGATGCAATACTGTCCATTGACAAGGAAAATTATGTCTTAGACATCAAAAGCATCAATAGTATGGTTTTTAATAAGATGGCTGAGCCTAAGATAGAAAATGTTTATCAAATTCAGCTCTACCTTCATTATTTCAATGTTAAAAAAGGAATATTATTGTATATAGACAAGGACAGGCAAGATATTAAGGAGTTTATAGTCAATTATGACAAAAAATTAGTTAAATCTCTTTTAGATGATTTTAAGATGCTGAAGAAAAAAATTGATTCAAATATCATTCCTATCAAGCTTACTGATTATTCCAGTAACTGGCAGTGTAAATATTGTCAATTTCGGGATATTTGCTCTTTGGCTGATAATGGAGAAATGAGTTGGGATGATTTTAAAGATAGGGTTAAAGAGAAAGAATAATGAAGTTTGAAAATTTTTAAAATGGAAGATAAAAATGTATAAGTTTAACTTATACATTTTTAATATCTATGAAAAGTAAGAAACTTAAAAGGGCATTTTTCAAAGCCTCTGCTCTGAATTTAGCTCAAGATCTTCTGGGCAAGCATTTGGTAAGAAAAATTGGGAGGAAAAGAATAATAGGTAAAATTGTTGAAACAGAAGCCTATATTGGTCCGGAAGACAAAGCAAGCCATGCTTATCAAGGGAAAATAACCGAGAGGAATAAAGTAGAATATCTTAGAGGAGGTTACGTATATATTTACCTTTGTTATGGATTGTATTGGCAGTTTAATGTTACTGCAGCCGAAGAGGGAGAGCCTGAATGCGTGCTTATCAGAGCACTGGAACCCCTTGAAGGAATAAAAAAGCCCCCTTACCGGGATGAAAAAAAATTAGTAAATCTAGCGAACGGTCCAGGTAAGCTCTGTAGATGGATGAAGCTGGACGGGTCTTTTAAAGGAGAAGACCTATGTTTAAGTAAAAGGATATGGTTAGAAGATCCAGGAGGAGTTAAAACTCGTATAGTTGCAGAAACCAGAATAGGTATTGATTATGCCGGTTCTTGGGCAAAAAAACCATGGCGTTTCTATATCAAAGAAAACCCTTTCGTTTCTAGAAAATAGCTTACTTGAAAAGTTTTTCAGAAGAATAAAGATTGCTTTCGTTTAAAACGTAAAGCTTTTTATTTCTTTGGCTCCAAAATATCCTTGGGCTCTTAAGCTCTTTTAGATTTGCATTCTCGGAAGGCAGAAAGCTAATAATATTGATTTTATCCCTATTATCTATTTCCGTTATTTTAATGTTTTTATCGGTAGTAAAGACGAGATAGTCGGAATTAATCCAGGAAACATCATTTATCTTTTCGGATATCCGAGTTATGAGTATTTCTTCTCCAGCTCTTCTTTCAGGCTGCTCTAGGATTTGATCTAAGAACAATACTTTAATTTCGGATTTAGAAAAATAGACTACCTTTTTTAGGTCGGGAGAAATTTTAACATTAACAGAAGGAGAAAAGATTTCTTTAAAGGATTTTATTTCTTTATCAAACATAAAGAGTTTTTCATTTTCTTGCATGAATATGCAGTTTGGAAAAATCTTTAATTGATACGGGGTTTCCTGTTTTACAGGAAAAGGTTCCTGGTTAAGCTTTACTATGCGTTCTAGAGAAGGATCGCTTTTAAAAAGATTTCCCAGATTATCAAGGTAATATATATCCTGTCCGAATGCTTTAAAAGCGACATTGTTAGGAATTTCTGTTTGCGTTTTTTCTTTTAAACTTAAGGGATATTCGTCGAGAAAGAGGCTAAAAACTTTTTCTTGCTCCTTCATTCCCAAATTAAGATATATTTCTTTTGAGTCAGGAGAAAACTCTAAAGAAAAAAATTGAGCTCCTCTCTGATAAATATCTTTTTCTCCTATTAAATAACTTTTTATGTTCTTTTCCAAATCGTAGATTTTAAGGGCCCAACTTTGGGAAGCTTCCTCATCCGGGGATCCAGTGTAGATCGGTTCGTATGTTATTATTTTTTTCTCGTCAGGAGAAAACCAAAAATCGCTTACATTTTCAATCAAGTTTTCAAGTTGCGGGTCTTTTGGAAAAAGAATTATGTTCTTTGCTTCTGTCACTTCTTTTTCTTCTATTTGAAGTTCTTTTTCCCAGGGGTGATAGTTTTCTTTTTTAACTTCAATATGGTATTTTTTCGGTAAAAGGTTTTTTATCAGGGCTGAGTCTGTAAAGATAGATGTTTTTTTTTCCATTTTCCCATTAAGATAAACTTCTGCTGATTTTTGAAAAACCTTTATGAAAAATCCTCCGGTTTGGGTAATTCTTATTGTTCCTTGAGGGGGATCAAGGTCAAAACGATATCCTTCCGAATAGAGGATTACTGCCGGTGTTATTAGGATGAATAGAATAAGGCAAATAAAAAATAGGATAGTTCTTGTTTTTTTCCTCATACCGTTATTATATCCCAAAGGACGCATCTTGCCAAAAAGAAGTAATTAAATTAGAATAACATTAATGAAATGTCCTCTTTCTAAAACTTTTTTTTCTGTAAAAGATGTTTCGGAAGAATTTGTAATACGCGGTGGAAAATCTCTTAAGGGAAAAGTAAGAATTGGCGGGGCAAAAAATGCCTCTTTTCCAATTTTAGTTGCTTGTCTCTTAACAAACGAAGAATGTGAAATATCAAACATACCTTTGATTGAAGATGTTTTTCGAATGATTGAAATTTTAAAGAGCATGGGAGCAGATATTGAATGGAAAGACAAAAGAACTATTAGGATTAAAACTGATTGCGTTGATCCTCTTAAAGCAAAAAAAGAGCTGATATCTTTACTGCGAGGATCGGTCCTTTTATTGGGGGCCCTGCTTGGCCGCTTCAAAGAGGCAAAGATTCCTCAGCCGGGAGGATGTATTATTGGGGCAAGACCAATAGATACTCACTTAGATGCCTTCAGGCAAATGGGCGTTAAGGCTCAATTTATGGGGAAACATTTTAATTTTTCTTTTAATCGTTTGCCGGAGACAAGAGAAGTGATCTTGAATGAATTTAGCGTTACGGGAACCGAAAATATTATGCTTTTTTCTGCCTTGAATCCGGGTAAAACGATAATTAAAACGGCCGACTGTGATTATCAAGTTCAGGAGCTGGCAAGATTTTTAGAGAAGATGGGTGTAGGGATAGAAGGAACAGGAACTCACAAGTTAACTATTAAAGGGAAAAAAAGATTAAAGGGAGTGAAACACAAATTAATGTATGATCCTCCGGAAGCAGGCACTTTTATTATCACCGCTGCAGCTACAAGGGGAAATGTTTTAATTGAAAATGTTGAGCTTCCGTTCCTGGAATTTCCGTTGAAGAAATTAAAAGATTTTGGAGTGCCTCTTAAGATTGTAAAGAAAGGAAAAGGCCTTGCTTCGGTTAGGGTTTATCCATGGAAGAATTTAAAGATAAACAAAATTCAAAGCCTGCCTTATCCCGGCATTCCTTCCGACCTCCAATCAGCTTTTGGAGTTTTAGCAACCCAGGCAGATGGATCTACGTTAATTCACGATCCTTTATACGAAGGAAGATTGAAATATTTAGAAGAATTGACTAAAATGGGTGCCGAGATTTATTTTGCCGATCCTCATCGGGCAATAATTAACGGACCGACTAAGCTTTACGGGAAAAAACTGAAATCACTGGATTTGAGAGGAGGAGCCGCCCTTATTATGGCGGGATTGATTGCTAAGGGAAAAACCACCATTGAAAATATTTATCAGATTGACAGGGGTTATGAACGCATTGAAGAGCGGCTGCAGGGATTGGGAGCTGACATTAAAAGAATAGCTTTAAAATAAAAATAATATCAAGCTGAAATTTCAAACATCAAGAGAAAGATTTTTGAGTTTTAAGTCTTGAATTTAAATCGTGTTTGTAAAAAAAATAGGAATTGATCTTGGAACATGCAACTCTCTGGTTTTTGTTCCTAAAAAAGGTATAGTTTTACAGGAACCCTCAACGGTTGCGGTTTCTTTAGATGAAAATAAAATATTGGCGGTAGGTGAAGAAGCTAAAGAAATGATAGGACGCACCCCCGATAGTGTCAGAGTTTACCGTCCTCTTAAAGATGGCGTTATTGCTGACTTTAGGGTAACTCAAGCAATGATATCTTACTTCATTAAGAAGGTAGTGCCCCCTTATCAGTTTTTTAAGCCGGAATTGATGATTTCTATACCTGCAGGGATAACTTCTACCGAAAGAAGAGCAGTTATTGGAGCAGCTATGGGGGCGGGAGCAAGGCAGGCTTACGTTGCAAAAGAGCCGATTCTGGCTGCTATCGGAGCGGGAATTTCTATTAATTCATGTTCGGGAAACTTAATTATCGATATTGGAGGAGGAACTTCAGAGGTGGCAGTTATTTCTTTGGGAGGAATTGTCACCGCAAGTTCTGCGAGAGTGGCTGGAGATAAAATGGATAAAGCAATTTCAGAATTTATTAAGAATAAATATAATCTGGCTATTGGTACCAAGACAAGTGAGGAGATTAAGATTAAAATAGGGAATGCTTTAAAGCAAAGAGTTCCGAAAACCCTGGAAGTGCGAGGCAATGACTTGATTTTAGGGCTTCCTAAGACGATAAGAATTTCCTCAAATGAGATTTGCGAAGCTATCTCCGAACCGCTTAGTGAAATTATTCAGGTAATTAAGCGGGTTCTGCGTGTTACCCCTCCGGAACTTTCAGCGGATATTATCGACAAAGGCATGGTTGTGTCCGGAGGAGGAGCTCTCTTGAGAAATATCGATAAATTGATTGCTAAATCAACGGGCGTACCTTGCTTTATCGCGAAAGAACCCCTCTTCTGTGTTGCTAAAGGCACGGGAATAGTGCTGGAGAACCTTGACCTCTACAAAAAAAGCATAATGAGCAAAAGAGGATACTAGAAGGGTCCGAAGGAAATAGTTTTCCGTGAGTTATTTAAATTTATGCAAATGATTTAATGATAATAGGTCATAAATTTCAATGGCAATATCTTAAGAAAATGGCAGAGGCGAAAAGAATACCTCATGCTTTTTTATTTTCCGGTGAAGAAAGCATAGGAAAAAGAAAAGTTGCCCTTGAGTTTGCAGAATTGATTTTAAATTGCAAAGGGGAGAGTCTTGAAAAAGGGATAAATTCCGACTTCCATTTTATAAAGCCGGAATTGAAAATAGGTAAAAAGCAAATTAGCCGGCAGATTCAAATATCTCAAGTGAGAGAACTTAAATCTTTTTTTAACCTTACTAATTCCAATGCCCTTTTTAAAGTGGCAATAATAGACGACGCTCATTTTATGAAGCAGGATGCCCAAAGTTCTTTTTTAAAACTTTTGGAAGAACCCCGGGGAAATTCTGTCTTCATTCTTATCAGCTCTTTTCCTAAAATGATTTTGCCTACCATTATTTCAAGAACCCAAGTTTTAAAATTCTATAAAGTGCCTGTTTTAGAAATTAAAAATTATTTGGAAAAAGAGAATATTCCTAAAAAAACCGTTAGCGAACTTTTGAAATTTTATGAGGGAAAACCCGGTCAGACTATGAATTTTGTTTCAAATCCCGAGGAGCTTGAGAATCAGAAAAAGAGGATTGAAGAAATTACAAAGCTTTCAAAAGCTGATCTTGCTTTGCGTTTTCAATATGTTGAAAGCTTGGTTAAAGATTCTAAAAACTTGAATAAGATTTTAAATATATGGATAAGTTATTTTAGAGAAATTCTGCTCAAGAAAGTAAAAAAAGAACCTTGCGGCTTTGAAAATTATTCTTTAAAGAAGACAAGGAATCTTATAAATTTGATGGAGAGATTAAATTTTTTAAGTTTCAGTACCAATGTTAACCAGCGTCTTGCATTGGAAATTTTAATGCTTGAACTTTAATTTTTTTAATTTTGTTTACACGTGATTAAAAGGGTAAAAAACCCTTGTTTTTTTCTCGACATACGTCTTAAACTCTGATATAGTTTAGAAAAGATAAGCCATTTATATTTTTTATGGAACATAAAGAAATTATTGATAAAATAAAACCGGAACTTGAAAAGGTTGTTTCTTTTTTAGAGAGAGAACTTTCCAAAATTAGAAGCGGGACAGCATCAATTTCTTTAGTTGAAGATATATCAGTTAATTGTTTTGGTGAAAAACTTCCTTTAAAGCAGCTTGCGGCGATAACTCTGCAGGGCCCTCGGCAAATTTTAATCCAGCCATGGGACAGGTCTTATTTAGAATCTATAGGAAAAGCGATCTCCCAATCGAATATCGGAGTATCTCCGATTTCAGATAAAGATGTAATTAGAATTAATATACCTCCTTTGACCGGAGAATTCAGAGACAATCTGTTAAAAATTGTTTCTGAGAAAGAAGAAGATGCTCGAAAAACCGTACGAAGATGGCGTGAAGAAATTTGGAAAGAAGTTCAAATAAATTTCAAGGAGGGAAATATAAGGGAAGATGATAAGTTTCGGGCGAAAGACGATCTTCAAAAAATAATAGATGATTATAATGAGAAGATTGAGCAGTTGGGAGAAAGAAAAAAGGAGGAAATAAGCAGATAAAATATGTTAACTTTTATTGTTGCCCTTATTAGTGTTTTGGGATTGTTAGTACTTCATGAGTACGGTCATTTTATTATAGCCAAGAAATGCGGAGTGGAAGTTGAAGAATTCGGAATTGGCTATCCCCCCCGTCTTTTTGGGAGAAAAATAAGAGGAACTATTTATTCAATAAATCTTATTCCTTTCGGCGCTTTTGTCAGAATAAAAGGGGAGATAGGGGGAATTGAAGATTATAGAAGCTTTTCGAACAAGCCGATATGGCAAAGGGCGCTGATTGTTCTGGGCGGAGTTGCCTCTTTTTGGATTGTTTCTATAGTATTGCTAACTATTGTTTCTGGAGTGTGGGGATTGCCTACGGCTATTTCCGACAACGAAACAAAGAATTTAGTAGATCCCAAAGTCCAGATTATAGGAGTTACGGAAGATTCTCCTGCAGGAGAAGCCGGTTTGAAAATTGCGGATATTATAAAAGGGATTAAAACTGAAGGTTCTGAATTGAAAGCAATTGGCAAGGTTACAGAAGTTCAGGAATTTGTTGCAGCCAATAAGGGGCAAGAAATTATCTTAAATATTAAAAGGGGAAAGGATTATCTTGAAATTCCTATTGTGCCCAGAGTTTCTCCCCCCAATGGAGAGGGCCCTTTAGGTGTTGCGTTGGTAAGGATTGCTTTAAGACCGTATGCATGGTATCGGGCTCCGATTCAGGGCATAAATGCAACTTATATTTTGACCTCTAATATACTTGAGGGATGGATAATGGGCATTAAAAGCGCCTTGGGGATAGAAAAACTTCCTTCCGGTATTAAATTTGAGATGAGAGGGCCTTTGGGAATTTTTGATTTGCTCGGTGAATATTTTGAAATAGGATTTAATTACTTTCTGTATCTGGTTGCCCTTATTTCAGTTGCTTTAGCATTGGCGAACATTCTTCCCATTCCTGCTCTGGACGGAGGCAAGCTTGTTTTCCTAGCCATTGAGGCTGTAAGGAAAAAGCCTGTTTCTGTAAAGGTAGAGCAGAATCTTACAACTTTCTTTTTTGCTATTCTGATTGTCTTAATGCTATATATCACAATTAAATTTGACATTCCAAGATTGTTTTAGAAAATGTGCGTATGAAAAAGGAGTTTGAAAAAAAACAATTAGTTAAAAAGTCAGAAGATTTTTCTCGGTGGTATACCGATGTTATTCTTAAAGCCGGACTTGCCGAATATGCTCCAATAAGAGGATGCCAGATTTTAAAACCTTACGGTTTTGCTATTTGGGAAAATATCCAAGATTGTCTTGATAAGAAGATTAAAAAAATGGGAGTGAAAAACGTTTACTTTCCTATTTTCATTCCGGAAAGCTTTTTAAAAAAAGAGAAAGAGCATGTTAAGGGATTTTCTCCGGAATTAACGGTTGTTACCATCGGAGGGGGAAAGAAATTAAAAGAAAAGCTTGTGGTGAGACCCACTTCAGAAACAATTATTTGTAAGACCTTTGCAAAATGGGTAAAATCGTGGAGAGATTTACCCGTCTTAGTTAATCAGTGGTGCAATATTGTAAGATGGGAAAAAAGGCCGCGTTTACTCTTAAGGACGACTGAATTTTTATGGCAGGAAGGCCATACGCTCCATGAAACTCATAAGGAAGCATTGAAGCAGGTGAAAGATGCTTTAAATACTTATATCGAGGTATACCGGGACCTTCTCGGTATTGACGGCATCTCAGGCGAAAAAAGCGAAGGAGAAAAGTTTCCCGGAGCCGAGAAAACTTTTTCTTATGAAATGCTAATGCCCGACGGTAAAGCATTACAGGGGGCTACCTCTCATGATTTGGGCCAGAATTTTACTAAGGTGTTCAATATTAAATTTAAAAACAGAAAGGGAGAAGAAGAAATGCCTTGGCAGACTTCATGGGGATTGAGTACCCGAAGTGTCGGAGCCTTAGTTATGGTCCACGGTGACGATGCCGGGCTCATTATTCCTCCGAAAGTTGCCCCGATCCAAGTTATCATTATCCCTATTCTAAAAAAGAATGGAAATGGAAAGGCTTTAAGACAAAAGGCAGAACAGATAAAGAAAATCTTGAGGAACTTTAGAGTAGAAATTGATATGAGGGAAGAATATTCTCCCGGTTGGAAATTTAATGAATGGGAATTGAAAGGGGTGCCTTTAAGAATAGAGATTGGAGAAAAGGAAATAAAGAATAAGAAGATAACGTTTGTACGAAGAGATAACAGGAAAAAAGAATTAATTCCCTTCAATTGTCTAAAAAAAGAAACAGAAGAAGTTCTTGGAGCAATCCAGAAAAGTCTTTTTCAGAAAAGCAGGAAATATTTAAAAAGTAATATAGCGGAGGTTTCGAAATACAAAGACTTTAAAGAAATAATGAAAACCAAAAAAGGCCTTTTAAAAGTTTTTTGGTGCGGTGATCCAAAATGTGAAGCAAGGATAAAAAGGGAAACGAAAGCCACTATTCGCTGTTTATCCAATGATACTTCCAATAAAAAAGGCAAATGCATTTGCTGCGGCAGGGAATCCTCGAAAAAATGGATTTTTGGTCAAGCATATTAGTATAAGATTGTGCTCCGTTAGAAGAACGCTCTAAAGAGATTTCTACTACAGGGCACTTAAAACAATAATAATTTATTTAAGGAATTTCGCATATATACAATGAGTGTAATTCGAAATTTTTCTAACGGGGTATGAATATTAATTTTCACAAATTTATTTCCCATATATCAGAAGATATTGCTATTGATTTGGGAACGGCGAATTCTTTAGTTTACGTCAAAGGAAGAGGAATCGTTATTACTGAACCTTCGGTGGTGGCAATAAATAAGAAGACGGGTCAGGTTCTGGCTATTGGAGATGAAGCAAAAAAAATGGTGGGGCGCACACCTTCCCACATTGTAGCTACAAGACCCTTAGTTAAAGGAGTGATTTCTGATTTTGAAACGACAGAGCAAATGCTCAGATATTTTATCCAGAAGGTAAGCAGGAGAAAATTATCAGCTATTTTTGGTCCGCGGGTTATTATAGGAATTCCTTGCGGAGTAACCGAAGTTGAGAAGAAAGCGGTTCAAGATGCTGCTAAAAATGCCGGAGCAAGAGAAGTTTATCTCATTGAAGAGCCAATGGCTGCTGCTTTGGGAGCTAGGTTATCGGTTCAGGAAGCAGAGGGAAACTTTATTGTAGATATAGGAGGAGGAACAACAGAAGTTGCAGTTATTTCACTGGGGGGATTGGTTTTGTCTAAGAGTTCAAAGATTGCCGGAGACAAGCTTAATGAGGATATAATCAATTTTGCCCAGGAAGAATATAAGCTTTTGATAGGAGAAAGGACTTCTGAAAATATTAAAATTAAGATAGGTTCGGCATACCCTGTTAAAAAAGAGGAACTTTTTTCAGATTCTCCGGGCGGTTCTTCTAAAAAAGAAAAGATTCCAAAAGAAATGTCCCTCCGTGGAAGAAATTTGATTACGGGTTTGCCCGAAGAAATTACGGTCTCTGCTAAAGATATTCGTCAGGCAATGGAAAAATCCGTAAAGCAAATTGTGAATGAGATAAAGTTAACAATAGAAGAAACTCCTCCAGAGCTTCTAGCTGATATTATGTCTAAAGGAATCCATCTTGCAGGAGGAGGCTCTTTGCTTAAAGGACTGGACTCTTTAATTGCAAAAGAGACAAAGATTCCTACAAAGGTCATTGATGATCCTTTGACAGCTGTTGTTAGGGGGGCAGGCATGGTTTTAGAAGATTTAGACAGCTTAAGGGAAATTTTAATAAAAACGGAAGAACTTGAACCTCCGAGATAAATCTTACCAATCATGGTCTCTAAAGAAGAAGTAAAACATATTGCAAAACTTGCTCGTTTAGGGTTAAGTGCGAAAGAAGTAAACAGTCTCAAAGAAGACCTTTCTTCTATTTTGGACTATTTTGGAGAATTAAATAAGTTGGACGTTTCGGGCGTTAATCCCACAAGTCATGTTGTTTTAACTGAAAACATAATGAGAGAGGACGAAGGAGAAAAAAAGTCTTCCGAGCTTGCAAGTAAACTGATTAAATCAGCTCCGCATCAAAAAGGGAATCATATCCAGGTAAAACCAATATTGTAGATATAACCTTAAACAGGGATAATTATGAAGCTTAATGAATTAACTATATCCGAAGCGCGTCAATCTCTGCTTAAAAAAGAATTTTCTGCTTTGGAATTAACCCAAGCGTTCTTAGATAGGATTAAAGAAAGAAATGGCAAGGTCAATGCGGTTTTAAGCTTATGCGAAGAAGAAGCTGTTTTAAAGGCAAAAGAAATTGATAAATTTATTTCTAAAAAAATTGAGCTTCCGGTTTTAGCCGGTATTCCCTGCCTGATTAAGGACAATATTTTAGTTAAAGGTGTGAAATGTACGGCCGGATCTAAAATTCTACAGAACTATATGGCTTGCTATGACGCCTCTGTTGTCAGAAAGCTCAAAAATCATGGAGCGATAATACTAGGCAAAGCCAATTTGGATGAATTTGCGATAGGATCTTCAGGAGAGCGTTCTGCTTTTGGAAAAACCTTAAATCCTCATGATCCTGAAAGAGTTCCAGGAGGTTCTTCTTCAGGGCCTGCGGCCGGACTCGCTGATAATCAATGTCTTTTTAGCTTGGGTTCTGACACGGGAGGGTCAATTCGATTGCCTGCTTCTTTTTGCGGAGTGGTAGGTTTTAAACCCACTTATGGAGCCGTGTCAAGATATGGTCTTATTGCGATGGCTTCCTCGCTTGATCAGATTGGACCTTTTGCTAAAAATATTGAAGACGCTAAAACGGTTTTTGAGGCGATAGTTGGTCCTGACAAAATGGATTCAACGAGTTGCAGGAAAGAAATTGAACATTTTTCCATTAAGGATCCAAAAGATTTAGTTCTTGGAGTGCCGAAGGAATATTTTAGTCTATCCAGGGAAAACAGCTCCGGAGAAGAGACAGGCCTTTCTCCTGAAATTGAAGGCAGATTAAGGGAATCTATTGAAAAACTTAGGAAGATTGGGATAAAGATAAAAGAGGTTTCTCTGCCCCATGTTCGTTATGCTTTAGCTGTTTACTATATTATTATGCCCTCGGAGGTTTCTGCAAACCTAGCAAGGTATGACGGTATGAAGTACGGCTATTCAGCTTCTGTCGGGGATAAAAGTGAAGTGAAGGATTTAATAGATGTTTATCTAAAAACAAGAAGCGAAGGGTTTGGAGAAGAAGTAAAACGCAGAATTATGCTTGGTACATATTCTTTGTCGGCGGGTTATCACGAAGCATATTATGTAAAAGCTCAAAAGGTGCGTACTTTAATAAAAGATGATTTTAAGAATGCTTTCAAAGAAGTTGATGCAATTTTGGCTCCCAGTTCTTCGATTTTGCCTTTTAAATTCGGTGAAAAAATGGAAAACCCTCTTTCTATGTATCTCTTAGATACTTTCATGATACCTGCCAATTTAACCGGACTTCCCGCTATTTCTGTCCCTGCGGGAAATATTAATAATCTCCCCGCGGGAATACAAATCATTGGTAAAGAATTTGAAGATTTTAAAATACTTGAGATAGCAAATATCTTTGAAAAACTTTAAATTTATGGAAAAGATAATTTTATCTCTTTCTTCAATAAATGTTCCCCCTTTACTTATACTGGGCTTGAAGTTTGTCTTTTTTGTATTAGGTGTAGTTCTTCTTGCAATGATTGCCTTTATTGTTTTAAGGACAAATTGGCTGAGATATCGCTATCTTGAAGATATAGTTGGATTTTTCAGCTATCGGCCCATGGGAATGGGCAAGCTGATTAAGCAATGGAACAAGATAATTGAAAGACTGGAATCGGGATCCGAGGACGAATACAAAGTTGCCATACTTGAAGCAGAAGAGATGCTGGACAATATTTTAAAAAGACTGAATTATCCAGGAGACACTTTGAAAGAAAGATTGGATAAATTATCACCGGTGACCATTTCTGATAAAAGAGGCGTTGAAGTTGCTTGCGAAACCCGCAATAAAATAGTTTATGATCCGAATTACAGATTATCTCTTGATGAAGCCAAAGAAACCTTGGATTATTTCGGACAAGCTTTAAAGGATTTGCAAGTTTTTTAAAAGTTTGTTATAATTCCTTTTGTAAAATAATTATATCGCGGGGTGGAGGAGTAGTACCTTGCGGGGCCCATAACCCCGAGACGCACGTGCAATTCGTGCCCCCGCAACAAGATTGCTTGTTACGAAATTTTTCAGTTCATTTTGGAACACTTACGATTAAAATTAGAAAATCATCCGAACTTTACTATCAGATTTTTGGTTTAATTGAAGGATTGGCCAAGGCACAAATAAGAAATAAATAATCTCAGGCCGGGGAGTAGATTGGTCTCTAAGGTCGTTTCATAAGCGATTAATGTGGGTTCGATTCCCGCCCCCGGTATATAAAATTGGGGGCGTAGCTTAGTTGGTTTAAAGCGCCACTTTGTCACAGTGGAGATCGTGGGTTCAAATCCCATCGTCCCCGCCACTATAAAAAAATCAGCAACATTGTTGCTTGTTTTTTATTGACCCGGAAATCTTAAAATGTTATAGTGAATTCTCATTTTAAGTTCTTTAATGTAAAAATATGAATTACCAAAAAGGAGGTATAAAAAATGAAAAGGGAGAGAACTTTAAAATTGGAATTGTTAAAGAGGGAGATAGAGAAATTTATTAATCACGTTGTTGCTATGGAGAATGCGTCTGAGAAAAAGTATAACAGTAGATTAAAGAATTCCTGGTCCCTCAATTCGCTGAGAGCTATGAATGTTTTTACGCAATTTAACAAGACTGACTATGATGATGAAGACCTTGGAAATGCGCTTACAGTTCTTGTGAGAGAAGGTAAACTGGATATAGTCGTATGCAAATCAAAAATATCTTTCTATCCCTTAGTCCATAAATGGTAATTTTTGAAAAAGCGGCAGGAAAAATCTGTCGCTTTTTTATTCTATTTGTGGAAAATAATCGGTTGATTTTAGTTTAGAATTAAGTTAAAATGGATATATAAGTATCTGTTTTTTATCTAATAACGCATACGAATATCGTATCAATTTGTAAATCATGGATTTTAAAAATATTGGAAAAGAAGCTGAAAAAGACCTAGAGAAAGCAAATGATTTGAAGGTCTTAAATGAAATTTTTCGTAAATACTTGGGTAAGAAAGGAGAAATTACTCGGATTTTTAGTTCCCTAAAGAAAATTTCGGCGGGTGAAAGAAAGAATATGGGTAAGCAAGCAAATTTATTGAAAGTTAAGATTGAAAAAGCAATAAAGGAAAAGGCAGAGGAAATTAAAAAGATTGCAAAATTAGAAAAGGTTAAAAAAGAAAGAATTGATATTACCAGACCCGGTTATAAATTGGAAATTGGTCATTTAAATCCATTAACTTTAGTGCAGAGAGAAATTGGAGAAATATTTCAATCGATGGGATTTTCAATTATTGAAGGTCCGGAAATTGAAACGGAATGGTATAACTTTGATGCTTTAAATATTCCGAAAGACCATCCGGCAAGAGATGTTTGGGATACTTTTTGGATTCGCCAGGATGACTTTAAGTCTAAAGAGAAGTTTTTATTGCGCACTCATACTTCTCCCATGCAGGCACACTATATGGAAAAACACCATCCTCCCTTCAAAATCATAGTTCCTGGAAAGTGTTTTCGTCATGAGGCAACGGATGCTTCCCATGAAATTCAATTTTACCAGCTTGAAGGATTAGTGGTTGATAAGAATATCTCTGCTGCTAACTTCAGGGCAATAATTGAAGAGTTTTTAAGAAAGTTTTTTAAAACAGACATCGAAATTCGTTTGAAGCCCGATTACTTTCCTTTTACCGAACCCAGCTTTGAAGTTAGTGTGAGGAGAAAAAAAGGAGATTGGATGGAGTTGATGGGAGCCGGTATGGTACATCCTAATGTCTTTAAAGCAGTTGGCTATACTCAAAGTCCTTCGGAAAGCGGGTGGCAGGGTTTTGCTTTCGGAGTAGGGATAGATAGATTAGCGATGGTAAAATACAAGATTGATGATATTAGGTTGTTTAACTCAGGAGACTTAAGATTTTTAAATCAATTTTAATATGAAGATCTCATATAATTGGCTGAAAGATTACATTAAAGGGAAAATGCCAGGACCGGAAAAAACGGCAGAGCTTTTGACTATGCACGCTTTTGAGGTAAAGAGTATTGAAAAAAGAGAAGATGATTGGTTGCTGGATATCGATATTACATTAAACAGAGCCTGTGATTGCTTGTCTTATCTTGGAATTGCCCGAGAAATTGCAGCAATAACAGGAAATATCTTCCAGGAGCCCGAAATTAATTTTGAAGAAAGCAAGGATTTAAAGACCAAAGACTTTATTAAATTAGATATTAAAAACTCATCAGATTGTCCTCGTTATGTCGCAGGAATAGTCTTTGGTGTAAATATAGAACCTTCTCCTCAATGGATTCAGCAAAGATTGAAAATTTGCGGTCTTCAGTCAATCAATAACATTGTTGATATGGCAAATTATGTGATGCTTGAAACGGGCCAGCCCCTGCACGCCTTTGATTTAGATAAAATCAAGGGGAAGATAATTGTAAGAAATGCAAAAAAGGGAGAAAAAATGGAAGCATTAGATGATAAAACCTATAGTCTGGATAAAGATATTCTTGTTATAGCTGACAAGGAAAACCCGATAGCAATTGCTGGTATAAAGGGGGGATATATTACGGGAATTGATTCTGAAACGAAAAATATACTTATTGAAGCAGCGAATTTTGACCAAAAACTTATACGTAAAGGATCTCAGAAATTAAAACTGAAAACAGATGCCTCGTGGCGCTTTGAAAACGGAATAGATCCGAATCTGGCTTTATTCGGTCAAAGGAGACTGCTTTTTTTGATACAAAAGATAGTTGGAGGAGATCCTGGCAGAGGATTGGTTGATTTTTATCCGAAGAAAGTCTTGCCAAAAGAAATTAAACTTGACTTGGGCTATCTTGAAAGATTGTTAGGAATAAAGATTCCAAAACGGAGGATTCTTGAAATATTAAAAGATTTAGGGTTTAAAGTTGATAAAAAAGAAATAAAGAAAAAACTTTTAGTTCAAGTTCCAACCAGAAGATTAGATGTTTCAATCCAGGAAGATTTAATAGAGGAGGTGGGCAGGATTTTTGGTTACCATAATATTCCTTCAGTTTTCCCCCAAACTTTTTTGATTCCGCCCGAAAGAAATGACAAGGTTTCGTGGCGCAGAATGTGCAAGGACATTTTAAAGGAAAGAGGGTTTACGGAAGTCTACAATTATTCTTTTATAGGCGATAAAGAAAAAGAGACATTTAAGCTTAAAAAGAAAGCTCTCTTGGAAATTCAAAATCCCATGAGTGTGTTTGACAAGTATTTGAGACCGAGCTTGATTCTCAGTCTGTTAAAAAATGCCAAAGAAAATCTGAAGAATTTCAATAGAATAAAAATCTTTGAATCAGGAAGAATATTTTTAAAATGTTACGGGGAGAAAACTCAAGAACCTTTTAAAGAGAAAGAAATGATAAGCGGACTTCTGGTAGAAAAAAAGGGCGGGAATGAGTTATTTTACGAACTAAAGGGATTAATAGAGTCATTGATTAATAAAATGGGAATAGGCAATATTTGGTATGACGGCTACAAAGCCACTCCTGAAAATAGCCAGATATCTCTATGGCATCCTCAAAAAAGCGCTGAGATTAAAATTGACAATCAAGAAGTTGGATTTATAGGGGAGATATATTCTGAAATTACAGAGGGATTAGGTATTAAAGAAAAAGTTTTTGTTTTTGATATTGATTTTGAAAAATTAATAGAATTGACCTCCGAAGAACATGAATATCGACCCATATCTTTTTATCCTGCAGCAGTAAGGGATTTAGCTATTCTGATTCCTCAAGAAATAAAAGTTGTTGAGGTTTTAAATAAGATAAATACGGCTGGCGGAAAATTAGTGAGAGATGTAGACCTTTTCGATATCTATGAGGGAGATGAGCTTCCCCGGGGCAAAAAGAATTTGGCTTTTCATATCGTATATCAGGCAGAAGACCATACTTTATCTGCAAAAGAGATAAATGAGGTTCATGATAAAATAGTTAAAGTTCTAGAGGAAGACCCAGGGTGGGAAGTGCGAAAATAAGAACCTCACCTTCGGTGAGAACCTCCTTAATTTGCGAAGCAAATTACAGTGAGCAAAGCGAACGGTTCCGATTCGTTAAGGAATAAATATATATTCTTGAATTAAGAACCTTAAAGAAGAGTAAAAATATATCCAATTAATCTTTAATCATCTTAATTGTCAGGTTTTTAGCATGAAAGACAAGAAGGTAATTAAAAAAACAAAGAAGCAAATGATTCCAAAAAAGAAGAATAATAAAAAGCAGGAGGAATATACAGCCAAAGATATTTATGTTTTGGAAGGGTTGGAGCCTGTGAGAAAAAGGCCTGGAATGTATATAGGGAGTACGGGATTGGATGGTCTGCATCATTTAATTTACGAATGCTGCGATAACTGCATTGATGAATTTATGGGAGGAAATGGCACTAAAATGACAGTTACCTTTCTTCCTGATAATCTTGTTAAAGTGATTGATGACGGGAGAGGTATTCCGGTTGAAAAACATCCGCAAACTAAAAAATCAGCACTAGAAACCGTAATGACTACTTTGCATGCAGGAGCCAAATTTGGAGGCAAGGCTTATCAGGTGGCCGGAGGGCTTCACGGTGTTGGGGTTTCTGTGGTCTGCGCCTTATCAAAGTATCTTAGGGCGGAAGTGTGCCGCGATGGTTTCAGATATTACCAGGAGTATTCTAAGGGCAAGCCAAAAGCCAAGATAAAGAAAATAGGCAAATGTCAAGAAAGAGGGACAACCATTATTTTTGAACCTGATCCTGAAATATTTAAGGAGATTAAATTTGAATTAAAAAGGATTTTAGATCATCTGCGCCAGCAAGCTTACCTAACCAAGGGAATTAGAATTAATATTGAAGATCGTAGAAATCCGGAGGCTAAAAATTACAGCTTCTACTTCGAAGGAGGCTTGAAGTCTTACATCAAGTATTTAACCCATAGGAGTAATGCTCGCCAAGAAAACATCTTTTATGCTTCAGGTGAAAACAATGACATTCTGGTTGAAGCTGCTTTCCAATATATAGAAGATAGGGAGTATCAGGAAGAGAGTTTTGCCAACAATATTTATACCACAGGTGGGGGTACGCATTTGACAGGATTAAGAACTGTTTTAACCAGAACCTTCAACGATTATGCAAGGAAAAATAACTTCTTAAAAGATTCGGATGAAAATTTAACCGGGGAAGATGTTAGGGAAGGATTCAACGGAGTAGTTTCCATAAAAATAAGAGAACCTCAATTTGAGGGCCAAACTAAAGCTAAGCTAGGAAATCCTGAAGTAAAAAATGCAGTAGAAACTGTAATCGGTGAACATTTGATTGATTTTCTGGAGAGAAGTCCTCAGGACGCTAAGGCAATTATTGAGAGCTGCATGCTTAGTCAAAAAGCAAGAAGAGCTGCAAAAGCTGCTCGTCAAACTGTTTTGAGAAAGGGAATTATGGAGGGACTTTCTTTACCCGGTAAATTAGCTGATTGCAGTTCCAGAAGACCTGAGGAATCAGAATTATATATAGTTGAAGGAGAATCGGCCGGAGGCTCTAGTCGTCAGGCAAGAAACCGTCGCTATCAGGCTATTCTGCCCTTGAGAGGCAAGATTTTAAATGTAGAGAGAGCAAGATTGGACAGAATATTATCTTCAAATGAAATCAAGTCCTTGATTATTGCCCTGGGAACGGCTATTGCTGACGATTTTGATTTGGAGAAGTTGAGATATCATAGAATAATAATTATGACGGATGCCGATGTTGATGGAGCTCATATTAGAACTTTGCTCTTAACATTCTTTTACCGTTATTTTAGACCGATAATTGAAAAGGGCTATCTTTACATTGCCCAACCTCCGCTGTATCGTATTCAGGCTGGAAAAAGAATAGAATATGCCTATACTGATGCCGATAAAGCTGAGATTATAGGTGATATGAAAAAAGAGAAGCAGAAAAGTAAAAAAGGTAAAAAAGAAAAATCTTTGCCTGACACTGGAGAAGAGGAGGAAAAGATTGTTTCAGGGATGAACATTCAACGCTATAAGGGTCTTGGTGAGATGAATCCTGCGCAATTATGGGAAACTACCATGAATCCTGAAAACAGAACATTGTTGCAAGTGACTCTCGAAAACACTATTCAAGCAGATCGAATTTTTGATACCTTAATGGGAGGAGAAGTAATGCCTAGAAAAAAGTTTATTCAAACCTATGCAAAAAAAGTTAAGAATCTTGATATATAGGAATTCAAAGATTGGCAATGTGAGAATTATTAAATTATTTTCTGTGAAGGGTTTGACATAATATTTCAAATTTGATATTATTTAGAAAGCCCTCTGGGGCTTTTTAAGAAAAATAACTTTATGAAAATTTCTCAAATTTCTACAAAAATAATTGTTTTTTTGAAAGAAGTTAAAACGGAAATGAAGAAAGTTAATTGGCCCACGAGGCAGGAAACTATAAGATATACTCTTATAGTGATTGGTGTTTCTGTTGTGGTTGCCGCTTTTTTAGGGAGTCTGGATCTTATTTTTACATTTTTGTTAAATAAATTTGTCCTATAATCTTTCCATTTATGATTGAAAAAGAAGATTCACAAAAGAGAAATTGGTATGTCCTTCATACTTATTCGGGATACGAAGACGCCGTTGCCAAAGCTTTAAAGCAAAGAGTTGAATCTTTGGGTATGGAAGATAAGATTTTTAATATTTTGGTGCCTAAAGAGAAAAAGATTAAGATAAAAAATGGAAAAAGAAAAGTGGTTGAAGAAAAGATTTATCCCGGTTATGTTTTAGTAGAGATGAACGTTACAGAGGATTCCTGGTATGTTGTCAGAAATACTCCTAATGTCACCGGTTTTGTGGGAGCTGGCACTACACCGGTTCCGGTTTCTTCAGGAGAGATAGAAATTTTAAAAAAGAGAGTAGGATCGGAGACTCCTCAGTACAAGATTGATGTAAAACCGGGCGAAACCGTTAAAATAATTGACGGGCCTTTTAAAGATTTTGACGGAAAGGTTTCTGAAATTGACGAAGAGCGAGGAAAAGTGAAGGTTATGGTTAATATGTTTGGAAGAGATACTGCTGTCGAGCTTGATTCTTTACAAATTAAGAAGATATAATATACTATGCGTGTTAACTACACAGCAGCTTATAAACATTGTTAGTTTGCATACAAATATTAATTATGAAAAAAATAGAAGCTATTGTAAAATTACAGATTCCTGCAGGAAAAGCTACTCCGGCTCCTCCGGTAGGTCCGGCTCTAGCGCAATATGGACTGAATATCTCCGAGTTTTGTCAGAAGTTTAACGACCTTACAAAGGATAAGGGTGGTTTTAAGATTCCTGTAGATATTATTATTTTTAAGAATCGGACATATGAGTTTAAATTAAAACAGCCTCCAGCTTCGGAACTTTTGAAAAAAGCAGCTGGAATAGAGAAAGGTTCTGGTCAACCGAACAAGAATAAAGTAGCTAAGATTACTAAAGCTCAGCTTAAAGAAGTTGCTCAGAAAAAGATATCTGATTTAAATACTGATGATATTGAAAAAGCGATGAAAATAATTGAGGGTACTGCTAAAAATATGGGCATTGAGATAAAGCCATAAATACAAGCATAGTTCTTTTATAAATATTTTATAAATAAAGGAGGTGAATTTGATGACGGTTCCAAATTGGGATGAAACTGCAATGGAAGTAGTAAAAGCGTATGAAAAAAGGTCGCATTGTATTTGGTTTAAAGTAGCGGCAGTTTTTTATAAGGGAGACAAGTTATTGTCAGTAGGATATAACGGTCCGCCGAAGGGAGAAGTTCATTGTGATGAGGCTGGATGCGCAAAAATAGTAGACGGAAAAAAATTGCCTGGCGGTTCGGGACTTTGCAGAGGAGCTCATGCAGAAGCAAACGGGATAACTAATGCTGCAGCAGAAGGAATTTGTTTAAAAGGCGCTCGGGTCTATTGCACCTATACTCCCTGTTATGATTGCGGAAAAATGTTAGCAAATCTAGGAATTACAGAGCTTATTTACAGAAAAGTATATGGAGACGAAGGAGATCCGAAGGTCTTTGAGTTATTTAAGCGACAAGGGATTACGATAAGGAAATTTAAATCTAGAAGAAAGGAGTTGAAAAAGAATGGGTAATGACAGATGGAAATCTTTAAGAAAGGATTTATTTAGGAATACGGAGTTATCAGTTAAATTAATTGCTATAACAAAACCAGTTGGAAGATATAAGAAAATATGCACTACAGAGACCCTGCCGGCTTTCACAGCAAGAGCAAGCCATGAAAGTGAAGGGACAGTCAAAGATGATAAAAGATTGAACGAAGATCTGATTAAATGGAAGCATACGACCCCGTTTCAAGCAGTTCAGTTTGTCTTTTACGTCAATGGGATTACTAAATCTCTTCAGAATCAATGGGTGCGGCATAAGATTGGGGTAGGATGGACTTTTCGGAGCACCAGATATATTCCGGCGAACCAGAATACCTTTGTTTATTGCACCTATGACTATATTGACAACAAAAAAACTGTAAAAAAACTTTTATCTATAGATGAAGCGGCAGCTAAAAAAGGAATAGAAACCTTTGACGCAAAGAGGAAATTGGGAGCCACAAAACAGGATAGCAGAAAGATCATGCCGGTGTTCTGGAATACTCCATGTTATTTCTACGTGAACGCTAGGGCTCTAAGACATCTCTTTTCACTGCGATTGCAAGAAGCGGCAGAATGGGAGATAAGAAGACTGCATAGAGCAATGTTAAAAATTGTAAAGAAGAAAACTCCGTCATTGTTTAAAGATTTTTCATGAAATTACAAAAGCCCTGTATAATTCATTATGAGTTATTACAGGGCTTTTAAATATCATAAAATATGATAATATAAAGTAAAAATGTGCAACCTTTTCAAAAAGAATTAAAAAAATAATAATCAAGAGATTATGAAAAAAGAAATTTCAAAGTTTATTGACCATACAAACATTAATCCAAAAGCATCAAAAAAAGATATTCAAAAAACCTGCAACGAAGCGAAGGAATACCATTTTCGTTCAGTATGTATTAATCCGGAATGGGTAAAAACTGCTTATCAAGAATTAAAAGACACTGACATAAAAATTGTTGTACTAATAGATCCTCCAATGGGTCTGAGTTCTCATGCCGAAAGAATTAAAGCATGCAAAAAGGCTAAAAAAGATGGTGCTAGCGAATTGGATATTGTTATGAATATTGTTGATTTAAAGTATGAAAGATTTGGTAAGGTTTTAAAAGACCTTAAGGAAGTTGCAAAGATTTTACCAACAAAGGTAATTATTGGTTCTGGATATCTTATAGACCAAGAGGTTGAGAAAGCTTCTCAAATTGTTAAGAAGTCAGGATCTTTTTGTGTTAAGACGGCAACTTTCAAAGATCCCTTAGAGCATGTTGAGTTGAAAGAGAAGGCAAAACATCTTAAGCTTATGAGAAAGGGGGCTCCCGGACTTGAAATAAAAGCATCATCCAAGATTAAAACTTTAAAAGATTTGAAAATGATGATAAAAGCTGGGGCTGATATTATAGGAACGAGTTCCGGAGTTAAGATAATGAAAGAAAAATAATCAAATAGTTTTTATTTCTTAATTAATCTTTTTCCAATTAATTATGAATTATTCTTCTGTAATTGGCCTAGAGATCCACGTAGAGCTTAAGACAAAATCAAAAATGTTTTGCTCTTGTCTTAATGATTCCAATGAAAAAACTGCAAATGTAAATGTGTGCCCAATATGTCTTGGGCATCCTGGAACTCTCCCTGTTATTAATAAAGAGGCTGTAAGAAAAGTAGTGAAGACGGGACTGGCATTAAACTGTCAGATTTCAGAACATTCAAAGTTTGACAGGAAAAACTATTTCTATCCCGATCTGCCAAAAGGATATCAGATATCCCAATACGATTTTCCTCTCTGTAAAAATGGGTTTTTAGAGATTGAAGGCAAGAGAATAAGGATAAATAGAATTCATTTGGAAGAAGATGTTGGCAGATTAATTCATGAGAAAGATAATTCACTAGTTGATTTTAATAGGGCTGGCGTTCCTCTTATGGAGTTGGTAACCGAACCTGATATTAAAGGAGCTGGAGAAGCGATAAAATTTGCTGAAGAATTTCAATTGATTTTAAGATATCTAGGGGTTTCTGATGCCGACATGGAAAAGGGACAAATGCGTGTCGAAGCAAATATTTCTGTTTCTTTAGAGAAGAGTAAAACACTAGGGACTAAGGTTGAGGTCAAAAATCTGAACTCTTTCAGAGCTGTAGAAAAAGCTATCGATTACGAAATCGAAAGGCAAATTAATATTTTAGAGTCCAAGAAAAAGGTGATTCAAGAAACTCGAGGGTGGTCTGAAAAAGAACTGAAGACGGTAAGCCAGAGGACAAAAGAAGAGGCGCACGATTACAGATATTTTCCCGAACCGGATTTGCCTCCTTTGCATCTGGATTCTCATTTTGTAAATGACATCAGGAAAGAGCTTCCGGAATTTCCTTTTAACAAGAGAATAAGGTTTAAGGATGAGTACCAGATAGATGAAAAACAAATTGAAAACTTTGTTTCGAATAAAGATTTGGGAGAATATTTTGAAAAGGTAGTTTCCGAATTGAGAGATTGGCTAAAGAATTATAGAACGGAAGAGAAAACAGAAGAACAAGATTATCCAAAATTGGTCAGGGTTGCTGCAAATTATATTTTAACCGACCTGCAGGGGCTTCTTAAAGGAATGTCGGTTGAGAGTGAGGATTTCTTAATTACTCCTGAAAACTTTGCTGAATTTATTACTTTGATTTACAAAGGTACTATTTCAAGTAAAATGGCAAAGTCAATTTTAAAGGAAATGTTCTTGAAAGGAAAAGACCCTTCTCACATTATAGAGAAGGAAGGATTGGTTTTAATCACCGACGAGTCGGAGTTAGAGAAGATTGTGAAAGATGTTCTAAAAGAAAATCCGAAACCGGCAGAAGATTATAGAAAAGGGAAAGAAACAGCTTTGCAATTTTTAATAGGTAAGGTTATGGCTCATACTAACAGTAAGGCTGATCCTGGTAAAGTGAGCAAGATTCTAAAAGAAACACTTTAACGGAAGATAGATTTAAAAAACCTTGATAAAGAAGGTTTTTTATTTTAGAAATTTTTGAGTAAGACTTTTTGCTTCTTTGTATTTTTCAACCCATTTTATTCTTTTATCTCTTTTAAACCAAGTCATTTGACGGTTTGAAAAATGTTCGCTATCCTTCTGCAAACTTTCAAGCATTTGATTGTAAGATATCTTTTTCTGAAGAAATTTTGCAATCCATCGGTATTCTAAACCGAATTCTTCTAATCTTTTCCATGAAACTCCCTGTTTTCGAAGTTTTTTTATTTCAGCCACCATCCCTTTATCAAATCTTCTTTTTAATCTCTTCTTAATGAGTTTTTTAATTTCTTCCTTTTCTTTTTTTATTCCTATTATTAAAACATCGCAATGGATGGGCGATTTTCTTAAGAGAGGAATAGGGCTTTTTGCTTTAGTGACAATTTCAATTGCCCTAATTAATCTTCTTTTGTTTTTCTTTTCAATTGTCTTTATCCTCTCTGGATCAAGTGTCTTCAATTGCTTTAGAAGTTCATCTACTGTTTTTTTCTCTAATTTTCTTCTTAGTTTCCAGTCGGGTTTTACTTCGGGAAAGATTAATCCGTCTACTAATGCTTGGATATAGAAGCCTGTTCCGCCGCAAATAACTGGCACTTTGTTTTTATGTAGAATCTTATTTATTGATTTGAGAGCTAAATTCTTATATTGAACTACGGTAAATCTTCTTTTAGGAGAGGCAATGCTCAGAAGATGATGGGGAATATTTCCCATTTCTTTTTTTGTTACCTTCCCGGTTCCTAAATCCATTTCTTTGTATACTTGTCTTGAATCCGCAGAGATAATTTCGCCTTTGAATTTTTGGGCAAGCCTTACAGCCATTTCTGATTTTCCAGAAGATGTTGGACCAAGTATCACAATTATTTTTGGTATTTCTTTATTTTTCATTTTGGATTTTCCCAAAAAGTCCCCATTCGCCTGCTTTAATAATTTTGACTTTTAAAAACTTTCCTAAATGTTTTTTTGAACCTTTAATTTTTACAGTCTTATAATTAAAGGATTTTCCTAGTAAATATCCTTTTTTCCAATTGGAAGGAAGCATTCTAATTTCTTTTCCAATGTGTCTTTTATTTTTCTCTAAAGCAGTTTGCTTTAGAATTTTAGTTAGAATTTTTTCTCTTTTCTCTTTTTCTTTTTTTGGAATATTATCTTGCATTTTTATTGATATTCCCGGCCTTGGGGAGTATTGAGAAATGTAAGCCATGTCAAATTTGATTTCTTTGAAAAGCTTAACGGTGTTTTCAAAATTTTTATTATTTTCTCCAGAGAAACCAACAATTACATCGGTGGATAAAGTAATATTGGGAATCTTTTTTCTAATCTTTTCAACTAATTTTCTATATTTTTCGACCGTATAGGAGCGATTCATTTTTTTCAAAATCTTATTATCTCCAGACTGCATCGGCAAGTTAAGATAGTCGGTTACTTTTTCACATTTATTCATTACTTCAATAAGTTCATTGGAAAAATCTTTTGGATGGGGAGAGGTAAATCTGATCCAAAAATCTCCGGGAATACCATTTGCCATTTCTAAAAGTTTTGGAAAATTAATTTTTAAATTTTCAGGAGATTTGTAACTGTTAACATTTTGGCCTAAAAGCCAGACCTCTTTTACTTCTTTCTTTAAAGATTCTTTTATTTCTTTTAAGATTTCTTTGTGGCTGCGGCATATTTCAGGGCCTCGGGTATAGGGGACAACACAGTAACTGCAAAAGTTATTACAACCGGTAGAAACAGGTATCAGACTGCAAAGATCGTTAAAGTTTTTCGCCTTAATTTTAAAATAGCCAATATTTTCTTTTCTTTTTGTTTGATCTGGATAGTGAAAATGTTTTTGTTTTTTTAAAAAAGATTGCCAATAGGGAAGGCTCTTAATTGATAAGATATAATCGAAATGTGATGCAAACTTTTTTAGATCTTTTTTCAAAATGCATCCCGTAAGTAAAGTTTTGGTATTTTGATTTTCTTTTCTAATTTTTCTAAAATCTTTTATCTTGCCATGAATCCTGTCTACTGCTGACTGTCTAACCGAACACATATTAAATACGATCAAACCAGCCCCCTCCATTTTTAAGGTTTCTTGATATCCAATATTCTCAAGCTTTTTTACAATCCTCTCACCATCATTTATATTCGCTTGACAACCAAATGTTTTAATGAAGTATTTTTTCATAAACTTTAAAGTGCCCTGGGTTACCTTTAGTTGCTTAAAAGATTTTTATCCAGGGCACTTTTTTTCTTCTGCTGAAAGCGAAACAGTTTTTAATTAATCTTAAATTCGAATCTTTCCTCATCTCCATTCTTTTTTCTTTCTTGCTTTTCATTTTTAAACTCCTTTACAAGTTTTTTCCATTTCGGCCACAAAATTTTAGTTTGATTTTTTACCCATTCAACTGTAGATTTTTCCTCGTCAGCTCCGGCTTTTATCATCAGTTTGAGTTCCTTGGGGTTGAAAGCAAAACCGTGAATTAACTGATACTCCAATCTGGAAAATATGCTCGAACTTACCCTTGACTGAAATGCGTTTCTAAAATCACCTATTTCTTTTTCGGGACCGTCTCTTGAATTGTAAAATATTCCCGTAAGGAGTTCTATTGCCCTTCTGTCAAGATGTTTTATAATCTCTTTTCTCGATTCGCTTCCTGTTCGCATTTTTCCTACTGAATCATTTGTTGTTTTCACTTCTCTCACCTCCTTTTTCAGCAGAATTTTAAAAGAACTTAAACTTATCTAATATTGTATTCTAGTGTATTTCTTCCTTCTTTTCAACCAAGAAAGCCCTTAAGTTCTCAAAAAACTCAACAAAGACCTGAAATGGCATATCTATTAAAGCGCTAAAGAAAACGGCCATCACGTTATATTTTTTCCATCTAACGGAAAGCCATTTTCCCATGCCCAGGAGAGGTAAAGAAAGTAAGTCGAGAAGAAAACCTGAAAAGGTTCCTTTTTCTGCGGTGACTTTTAACTCTTTTGCTCTTCCTCTTATTTTAACGCCCGTAAAGGCGATAAGGGAAATGAAGACAACAAATATTATATAGGAAAGAAAAGGAAAATTTGCCTTGTGAAGACCGTAGATTATCAAACCGAAGGAGAGGCAGAAGCTCGTAAGATAAAGAACGAATATGAGTATTCTTGAGATAAATCCTCTCTTCTTCGGAGGCTTGATCATATAGACGGGTTTTCTTTCGCTTTCATAAACGATTTTCACGGTTTCTAGAACTACCTGTCCTAGATTTTTCTTTTCTGGAGGGTGGATGGATGCAACAAGAAAAAACATTAAAAATGTTGGTCCCAGAATATCTACCCCTACAGCGAGAAAGTTAAATTGGCCGGTAACATATTTTGTAAAAGGTATTTCAACTGCAAGAAGAGAAAGAATGTTAGTCAAAAAGATAGATATTGTTGAATAAATAGCTGCTCTGCCTAATTTTGATTTAAGCGTTTTTACTCTTTCCTGATAAGCTTTTTTAATTAGGCTCTCCAGATTTTCAGGTTGAGAGATCTGTTCTTCAGCTGTCATGGGATTTTCAGAAATAATATCGTTTAAGATAAGGTATGGGGTATCGTATCTTTCACATATCTTGTAGAATTTTTCAGAGAAAGGATGGATAAAAGCTTTCTCTGTCTTTTCTTTTATCGAGTGAATCTTTTCTGTTATCTGCTTTAATCCTTCTCGAGGAAGATCAGGCCAGTTGGGATACCATTTTTTAAGCAGGTTGTATGTTATTAAAGCAGAATCAAGATTAAAGAGAGCTTGCTGAACCGCAATATATGTCTGGGTCTCAATTTCTTCCCGAGTCATCCCAATCTCTTCTTTCACCGTTATTCTCTCCAGTACCAAGTCTGTCATGTAGTTAATTAAGGCCTCTTCTTTAGAAGGAGGAGAAAGGATGTCTTCTATTTCGCAGGCAGCAATATCTAAAATCCAGTTTGAAAAGTGAGCTTTGCTCTTTTTCCCGTTTGAAGGTTGGGGACTGTCTTTGAGTATAAATATGTATTTGTCAAGTACCTTTTCAATTTCCTTGATTTTTGACTCTTCAATAGTGTCATTTGGGAAATGTCCTCCCTGAATCAGTTCGTAAACTAAGGGCTCAGCAATGGTTTGTGCGGAGCTTTTCTCGTCGGAAAAAGCATTATTTGACTGCAGCCTGTTTAAAAGTAATCTTCTTTTTAGTTTTCTCTCTATAGCAGTTTTCCTTAAAAGATGTTCTCCTCGATAATCTATCACTCCCCTTATTTTTTCGTAAAAAGAAGCTACCTTGCTGGCAACTTCGTCAACGTGTATTGTAGGTACTTCTTCTCCCGGACGTTTAGTTTCGTACCAAAAACGATAGTCAGAGATTAAACGTTTGGTTTTTTGAGATAATTCCGGCATAAATGTTTAAAAACTTTTATTTCTTTTCTTCTGCCTCCTTTTTTATCTCTTTTAAGAATTTGTCAAGTTTTACCATTCCTATATCTCCCTTGCCTCTTTTCCTTATTCTAACTGATTTGTTTTTCATTTCCTTGTCTCCGACAACCAATAAATAGGGAATCTTTTGTATTTCTCCTTCTCTAATCTTTTTTGAGACGGTTTCATTTTCGTTTTTTACCTCAATCCGGTAACTAAATTCTGAGAAGTGTCTTGCAATTTTTTCTGCATATTCTCTATGAGAAGATCCTATGGGAATTATCCATATTTGAACGGGGGAAAGCCAGAAGGGAAAAGCGCCTGCGTAATGCTCTATTAGTACCCCTATAAATCTTTCTAACGATCCTAGTAACGCCCTGTGTATCATGAAGGGAGTGTGTTTTTTGCCATCAGAACCGTAATATTCCATGTTGAATCTTGAAGGCAGATTAAAATCAAACTGGATGGTCGATAACTGCCAAGGTCTTCCCAAGGAATCATTTACTTTAATGTCAATTTTAGGTCCGTAGAAAACGGCTCCTCCAACATCGTAAACAAAATCTTTGCATCCGATTTCTTTTAGAACGCTCTTTAATTCCTTTTCTGCCTTTTTCCAGTCTGCATCTTTGCCGATAAACTTGCTTTTGCTCTTTGGGTCGCGCACGCTAAGATTCATTTCCAACTTCTTAAATCCAAAGGTATTTAAGATATAGAAAGTTAACTTTAGGGCTTTGAGCAGTTCCTGATGCAGCTGTTCGGGCGTGCAGATTATATGAGCATCGTCTTGAGTAAATCCTCTTACTCTGGTTAGTCCGTGGAGTACTCCTGATTTCTCATATCTGTAAACGGTTCCCATTTCCGTCCATCGGACTGGAAGGTCTCTGTAGCTTTTTCTTTTGTTCTTATACATCTGAACATGCAAAGGGCAATTCATTGGTTTTAGCATATACTTTTCATCTTCTATGCCAAAAGAGTCATATAGGCTTTCTTTATAGAAATCAAGATGTCCTGAATGCTTCCATAGTTTTAGAGAAGCAATATGAGGAGTAAAAACAGGTTCATATCCTCTTTTTAAATAAGTGTTAAAAGCAAAATCCATCACAATCTTCCTTAGGAGTGCTCCTTTCGGAAGCCATAAAGGTAATCCTTGTCCCACCTCATCATCAAACATAAAGAGTTCAAGTTTCTGACCCAAGATTCTGTGGTCTCTTTTTTCTGCCTCTTCCTTGGTTCTTATATATCCTTGAAGTTCTTTTTTATCTTTAAATGCCAGGCCATAGATTCTTGTGAGCATAGGATTTTTTTCGTCGCCTTTCCAGTAAGCTCCGGCAATCTTAGTAAACTTAAAAGCGTCGAAGGGAATTTCTTTGGTTGATTTAAGGTGAGGCCCCTTGCATAAATCAACAAACTTGCCGCTTTCGTAAATAGTCACTTTCTTTTCTTTTAGCTCCTTAACGAGTTCCAGCTTATAAGGTTGGTCTTTAAATATTTTCCTTGCTTCAGTTTTAGAAATTATTCTTTTTTTAAATTTGAGATTTTCCTTTATTAATTCTTTTGCTTTCTTCTCTATTTTGATTAAGTCATCCGGGCTTAGGGTTTTTTTGAATTCAAAGTCATAATAAAAACCGTCTTTGATTGCAGGCCCTATGCCAAACTTAGTTTTTGGATAAAGTTCCTGGACTGCATAAGCCATAATATGGGCAAGTGAATGGCGAACGGTTTCCAAATTGCAATTGTTAGGTTTTTTCATATTCTTTATTAATTTTATGCCTCTATGATTTCTTCAATTTGATTTGCTATTATTTTGGGCATGTTATCTTTGCAATCAATTTTTCCGGTGACGAAAATAATTTTACCTTCTTTAAAAATAGCGGGATCCCTCTCAAGAATTGACGGGAAAACTACTACTTCGATTCTACCAGTAAGGTCTTCCATTTTCAAGAAGAGCATGGGTTTTCCGTTTTTTGTTATGATTTTTTTGAATCCTGTTATAATACCTCCAATTTTAGCTCTTTTCCCAATGCCGTTTCCATTGTTTAAAAGAGCATTGTTAATTTTAGCTATAGGGATTATATTGAATTGTCCCGGTTTTTGATATTTCGGGTTTAATATCTTTGCATATTTTTCTAAAGGATGACCTGAAACGTATAGGCCGAGCAGTTCTTTTTCCCATTCTAACTTTTCTGTTTTAGCAGCAGGAGGGGATGGGTCTAGTTTTAATTCAGAATTGAATTTTGTCTTATCAAAGAGTCCCTTTTGTCCGTTAATTTTTGTTTTGTGGCTTTCCCTTGCCCATTCTAAAAGCTTTTCAAGATTTTCTAAAAGCTGATTTCTTTCAGCTAAATTGTCAAAAGCGCCTGCTTTGATTGAGCTTTCCAAAGATTTCTTGTTTAAATCCTTGCAATGTATCCTTGAAATGAAATTTGCTATGGAATTGAATTTTCCATTTTCTTTTCTTTCTTTAACCACTGCTTCTACGACATTTTGCCCAACATTTTTAACTGCCAAGAGTCCGAAACGAATTCTGCCGATGGAGGGATTGCGGGAAATAATCTTCTTTATCTTAGAACCGCTCAGGGGGGCTAAATTCGGGACCACCGAGAAATTTCTGAAACTTTCATTAATATCGGGAGCTAAAACATCAATTTCCATTTTTTTACATTCTTCAATTAAAACCGAAATCCTGTCCGTATCATTTTTTTCGGAAGTTAAAAGGCATGCCATAAACTCTAAAGGGTAGTTGGCTTTGAGAAAGGCGGTTTGATAGGCAATAAGGGAATAGCAAACGCTATGAGACCTGTTAAACCCATAACGGGCAAAAGGCAAGACCCATTCCCAGATTTTTTGGGCGGTTCCTTTTTCAATGCCGTTTTTCAGCATTCCGTTTATCAACTTCGTCTTTTGAGAAACAAGAAGTGATTTGATTTTCTTTCCGACAGCCTTTCTTAAAATATCAGCTTCTCCCAGAGAAAATCCTCCAAGTTTCTGGGCTATCTGCATCAGCTGTTCTTGGAAAATGCAGATTCCTTGAGTTGATTCTAGAATTGGCTTGAGGTCCGGATGTAAGTATTCTATCTTTTCCTTTTTATTCTTTCTGTTGATGTATTTTGGAATAAACTTAATGGGGCCCGGTCTATAAAGAGCTACCATTGCAATAATGTCCTCAAACTGAGTCGGCTTTAACTGCTGAAGGTATCTTCTCACTCCCCCTGATTCTAATTGGAATATTCCCACGGTTTGGCCCACTTGAAGGAGTTTGTATGTCTTTTTATCGTCTATGGGAATATTTTCAATATCAATGCTTTTCTTGTGGATGGCATAGATCATCTTCAGGGTATCTTCAATGATTGTGAGATTCTTTAATCCCAAAATATCCATTTTTAGTAGGCCCAAATCTTCGACAGCATGCATTTCGTATTGCGTTATAACATCATTGTTGTTTTGGGTGGGACGCTGAAGGGGAACGATTTCGGAAAGAGGGTCCTTTGAAATAACGACTCCGCAGGCATGCGTTGAAGCATGGCGGGCGACTCCTTCCAGTTTTTTCCCAAGGCCGATTAATTTTTGAGCATTAGGATCCGTCTCGTAAAGCTGTTTGAAATCCTCTATTTCGGAAAGAGCTTGATTCAAGTTAAAATTGAAAGGAATCATTTTTGCCATTCTGTCGCAATAAATATATGGATAGCCCAAAACTCTTCCAACATCCCTTATAACTTGTCTTGCAGCCATTGTCCCAAAAGTAATAATTTGGGCTACTTTGTCTCTTCCGTACTTTTGAGCAACGTAATTTATTACTTCGTTTCTCCTGCGATCGGTAAAATCAAGATCTATATCAGGAAGTCCTGCTATTCTTTCCGGATTTAAAAAACGCTCAAAAAGGAGGTTGTGTTTTAAAGGGTCAACGTTAGTTATATTTAAGACGTAAGAAACTAGGGAACCGGCTGCAGAGCCGCGTCCGGGACCTACAACTATTCTGTTTTCTTTTGCCCAGTTAACAAAATCCTGGACTATCAGGAAATAAGAGGCAAATCCCGTTTGCTTAATTACTGAAAGCTCATACTCCAATCTTTCTTTTACTTTTTGTTCTGGTTTTGGATATTTTTTCTTTAAGCGTTCCAGACAAAGTTCTTTTAAGAAAATATCAGGGGTTTTTCCATTGGGCACTTCAAAATGTGGAAGTTTTGCTTTGCCAAGTTTAAATTCAAAGCTGCATAATTCTTTTATTCTTTGGGTGTTTTCAATGGCTTCCGGAACATCTTTAAATGCGCTTATCATTTCTTCGGGGCTTTTTAGAGAAAAGTCGTCTTGCTTCATAGTTATTCTTTCAGAATCATTTATATCTGCTCCGGTATTGATAAGCATCAGGATGTCTTGAGCTTCAGAATCACCCGGTTTCAAATAGTGGCTGTCGTTCGTTGCAATCAGCGGAATATCCAGTTTTTTAGAAAAAGATATAAGGGCTTCATTAACCTTTCCCTGTTCTTTTATGTTCGGATGATGCTGTAATTCTAAATAAAAGCTGTCTTTACCGAATATATCTTTATACTTCAATGCCAGTTTTTCTGCTTCCCCTAGTTTGTTCTGCAAGATGAGCTGAGGTATTTTCCCCTGCAGGCATGCTGAAAAGCAGATTAATCCTTCACTATGCTTTTGGAGCAAATCTTCATCTATTCTTGGCCTGTAATAGAATCCTTTAAGATGAGATTCTGTGACGAGCTTAACTAAGTTTTTATAGCCGGTTTCATTCTTTGTCAAAAGTATTAAATGGTATCTCTTGTCATCAATGCCAGGTCTTTTGTCTTCCATTCCTTCATATGCGACGTACATTTCACACCCTATAATCGGCTTTATTCCTCTCTCTTTTGCTTTTTTGTAAAATTCAACTGCCCCGTAAAGAACGCCGTGGTCTGTTATGGCAACAGAATCCATGCCCAACTCTTTCACGTAATCCAAAAGATCGTTAATCTTTGAAAGACCGTCTAATAAGCTGTAATGCGAATGGACATGCAGATGGGTAAAGTTTTTTTTCATAAGAGATATTCCTCTGTTTATTTAACCTTCCTACAACAACTTATGGCACCAAAGGTGCCGTAAAGAAATCTTTTTTTGCTTGTTTTCTATAAAACCTTTTTTATTATCTTTTTATATTTTGCTCCTTTCAGAATAAGATCACCTCTTATTAAAGCATCCCTTAAGATAATAAGATTCGCAATACAAGCATTTGTTAGGTTTACCGAGTTTTGGATTGCAGCGGTCGACAAATCAAGATTTCCTTCTACGAATGCATCTGTTAAATCTATTCCTCCCTGTATGATGGTTTTGTTAAGATAAAGGTCTCCAATAATGGTTAGGTCGTCGTATTGAGAGTTTTTGATTATGATGTTCCTGAAATCTAAATCTCCAAAGATTTGGGCTTTTGACAAACTTAGAAAACCATTTACTTCCAATCCTTTAAAGCTTAGAGATCCGTTGATTTTACTTCCTACAAGGTTTATAATTTTTCCTGCTTTTGCAAAATTCATATTCAAGTTTCCGTTTATCGTTCCTTCACTGAAATAAAAAGTTTGCCTTATGTCTGCTCCTTTAAAATTCAAATTTCCATTAACGGTAATGCTTCCAAGGGAAATGGGTCCTGTGATAATTGAATTTTCCAGATCCAAACTGGCATTAATTTCTCTTTCTAAAAAGAAAAGTCCGGACAGTGTTTTCCCTCTGAAATCAGCAGGACGGTTGGACATCTCAGCCATTCTGATTTCATTTTTGATTTGTATTTGAGTTAAAGCTTTTTCCATAAACAGCTTATGTATTATTCTCTCATTATATCTAATAATTATTTTGTTTACAATATGCTAAAATTGACTTAATGAAGCCGAATTTTATTCAAGAGGAAAGGTTATGGAAAAAAGGATATAAAGTAACGGGAATAGATGAGTCGGGAAGAGGGCCGATTGCCGGGCCTGTAGTGGCTGGAGCAGTTATTGTGAATCCAAGGTTTAGAATGCGAAGTATGAGATTGAAATTTAGGACCAAAGATTTATTAATGGAAGTTAAAGATTCAAAACAGCTTTCGCCTCAAAAAAGAGAAAGGCTTTTCAAGATTGCCCTGGAGCATCCGGATATAGAATGGAAAGTAGCCAGGGTTTCACAAAAAGTGATTGATAAAATAAACATTCAGAATGCTTCAGAATTAGCAATGCTTCGGGCGGTCAAAAAACTTAAAACAAAGCAGAACTTTTTAATAATTGACGGCAATAGATTAAACTCTGAAAGATTAAAGTCTATGAATCATAAATTGATTGTGAAGGCTGACCAAAAAGTTTTTTCTTGCGCCTTGGCCAGCATCATGGCTAAAGTTATCAGAGACAGAATAATGGAAGGGTATCATAAGAAATATCCTTGTTATGGGTTTAACAAGCATAAAGGATATTTTACTAAACTGCATAAAAAAACACTCAAAAAGAATGGTGTTTCAGTTATCCACAGAAAGAGTTTTATGCCGATAAAAGAAATGATATAATGGTTGTAATAGGATAAAAATAAACAAAGTTTTTGTTATGTTTAATTTTTCTAGTTTGCGTCATTTTTTTAAAAAAAATAAAAAAGGTGCAAGTAATCCTGTAATAATTATTATAATAATAATAATTATTTTATTGTTATTACTAGCATCGCAGCAGAACACAATACTTCCACCTCCGCACCGTCCAACAACAACTCTGCCTACGGTGCTTCCGGTTGTACCGCCCTCGCTGCCATCGCCTCCTCCTCTGCCCCCTCAGCCCCCTTCACCCAGCCAGGACAATGAAGAACCGACAGCTTCTTTTTCCTGTGATCCATCAGATTGTTCTGCGTATGCTGGCTCGTCAGATCCAGCCCTTAGGTTAAGCAATAATTCTACAGATCAGGATGGCATAGATGATATTGCAACTTCTTCCTGGTACATAGGGGTTGGGGGTCATGAGTTAGTATGTTCGGGCCTTTGCGACTATTCTGTCCAGAGCCCTTCTTTAAGCTTCGGTGAATATGAGGTAAGGTTGATAGTAACGGATAAAGCAGGTGCCTCAGATGATTTTAAAAGAACTATAGTCATTAAAAAGGACGTTATAGCCGATTTTGATTGTTCTTTGAACGAAGGAGGTCTATGGCAGAACTGTTCTGATTTTAGAGGCGTCCAAAGAGAATATGCCTACTTCAAAGATACCTCGACTGTTTCTAAGGGTGCGGGATATATTTACTTTCGTATCTGGAGGATAGATGGAAAAACATTTGATTCGGGTGTTGGTGAAAACCCAGTACCTGTTTCCGGTGTGGAATTAACAAAACGTTTCAATACGATTGAATTGATTGCAGAAGATAATCTAGGAAGACAAGACACGGTTTCCTACACTTTCGGAGCAAGGTTGCCTTTGCCTACATGGCAAGAGGTAGCCCCTTAATAGAATGACCAATGACTAATGACCAATGACCAGTTATCGGTTGAAGCCAGGCTTCAACCGGCAGAGAATACAATCATCAATTTTCAATAAATTAATTTAAGGCTATGCAAATTTTTAAAACATTCAAGAAACCAAAAGACCTTCTAGTAGTGTTTGCTTTAATTCTCGTTGCTGGATTTGTTTTCTGGCAGATATGGAGCTATTACTACCATCTCTTGCCCCAGCAAGTCCTAATTATCACCAAAAGGCCAATCTACCACTCAAACGAAGAATTGAACTTGGCAATAAAGAATATACTGCCAAACAATATATGTTTTTCTTCCTGCTATCCCTACTATCTTGAGATAAAGATGGATAAATGGAGAAGCTATGAATACTACGAAGAATGTCCCCATCCTGATTTAGCTGACTCTTGCATAAACCCCGGCTTTGCCAAGTATTTCTCGGTAATCCTGCCTGACTTGTCTCCGGGACTGCACAGGATAAGAGTGCCCGTTGTTTCTCCGGGCAGAATGGGCGAAGAGTTTGAGGTTGATAAAATATATTATTCAAACGAGTTTATTGTAAAGTAGGATGAATTTGAAATCACAGGTTATTAAATATTTTCTAATCATTCTCGCTTTCATTATTGCAGGATTAATTCTTTCTTTATTGTTTCAAATCAAGGGAGAATTTTCACAGATGAAAAGTTTTAGAGAAGGAAGATTGCTTAACGGGGGAGCAATTTCTTACGGTTATTCTAAGGTCAAACAGTATCCGGAAAAAAGGGAAGTTTTAGGGGAGACGAAAAGTTCTGAATGGCAGGAGGTTGCAAAGATAGAGCCATTGGATGATAATAAAGAAATCACTATTGATTCTCTGGAATGGTGCGTTGAGAGAACGGAAGAGTACGGATGTTCATGCGCCAGGCTTTTGGTGGATTATAGTGAGGGGAATTCTTATTTATCTCCCGTGATAACTGCTGGAGGAAATCAGATTAAGTGCAGGGAAGTAAATTACAATCCCTTATATAGCGGTATGATTAAAAAGATTTCTTTGCAGTGTGCTTCAGGAGAACCGGTTTGCGGTTCGCATTGCGGGTCTCAGGCCCTAACCAAAGGATCCCTTTATTTAACAGGTTTTGAAGTGCAGTAAATAAAAGAATATGAATTTTAAAATAGGCATAATAGTTTTAACAATATTCATTCTCGCTTTATTTGTTTTTAATAATTCAACTACCTTTTCTGCAGAGAAGCTTTTGACATGCGAGGTTCAAAATACCCCTTGCGATGCTTCAGAAGCAACTATTTTAAAGATGTCTTCTTTGACAAACGCTCATGCAGAGATTACCAGTCAGTCAAACTATGGTTATTATGTTTGCTGCAGCGGCCTGTTAAGTTTGAGAAATGACTGCAGCGATGATTCAACCACATCTGTTTTAAATCTTTCGAATGTTACCAATGCCCATGTAGAAAAGAGAGATTTGAGCAATTATTCAGAAGAGGTTTGCATATCGTCTCCCGGTTCTTTTATCTTTGAATGTGATTATGACAATGACTGTGCAAATTTGGGTTCAGAATATGAATGTCTTGCTTCTATTTCGGGAGATACCAATGCCCATATTGGAGACTGCTTGGCTTATTCAACTAAGATTTGCTGTGAAGCTTCTTTGAAAAACCAGAGTCCTAACGCTAAATTTAGCTGTAATCCTTCAAATTGCGTTGCTTATTCAGGATCTGCAGATCCGATTCTTAGGTTAGAAAATGATTCTACAGACCCGGATGGCATAGATGACATTGCAACATCTTCCTGGGATATTGGGGTTAGCGGTCACGAATTAGTATGTTCCGGAATCTGTGATTATACAGTTCAAACTGCTTCCTTGCCTGCCGATGAGTATCAGGCACGATTGACAGTCATAGATCAAGCAGGAGTTTCGGATACTGTGACGAAGATAATAACTATTAGGCAGGATGTTATAGCTGATTTCGAGTGTTCTTCGAATGAAGACGGTCCATGGCAAAACTGCTCTGATTTTAGAGGTGTTCAAAAAGAATATGCCTATTTCAAGGATATCTCAACCGTTTCTGAAGGAGCCAACTTTATTAGATCCCGCACTTGGGAATTAAACGGAGAAGTTTTTGATTCTGGCGTGGGAGTAGATCCGGTGCCTTTAACTAGAGTAGAACTTGTTGAAATTTCAAACACGGTCAAACTTTCAGTTGAAGATAACAGATCGAGACAAGACACAGTTTCCTACACTTTCGGAGCAAGGTTGCCTTTGCCTACATGGCAAGAGATAGCTCCTTAAACTAATTAACTAGTTATATGCAAATTTTTAAAACATTCAAGAAACCAAAAGACCTTCTAGTAGTGTTTGCTTTAATTCTCGTTGCTGGATTTGTTTTCTGGCAGATATGGAGCTATTACTACCATCTCTTGCCCCAGCAAGTCCTAATTATCACCAAAAGGCCAATCTACCACTCAAACGAAGAATTGAACTTGGCAATAAAGAATATACTGCCAAACAATATATGTTTTTCTTCCTGCTATCCCTACTATCTTGAGATAAAGATGGATAAATGGAGAAGCTATGAATACTACGAAGAATGTCCCCATCCTGATTTAGCTGACTCTTGCATAAACCCCGGCTTTGCCAAGTATTTCTCGGTAATCCTGCCTGACTTGTCTCCGGGACTGCACAGGATAAGAGTGCCCGTTGTTTCTCCGGGCAGAATGGGCGAAGAGTTTGAGGTTGATAAAATATATTATTCAAACGAGTTTATTGTAAAGTAGGATATTGATTGAACAGAAAATATGTTTTCTAAATAAGAAAACAAGGGGCAACACGAGCTTTGCTCCTTTTTGAACTATTGAATTTTTTTTCGTTATCTGTTAGCATTAAACACAGTGTTTTGATAAAGGGAATCTGATCTTTTTATTAAAAGAGTTGAAATTTACTAATTAGAATAACTTTAAAGAAATTATGGCAGTACCAAAGCAGAAACATACAAAATCTAGACGGAACAGAAGAAGAATGCATATCTTTTTAGAGAAGCCTTCTTTGGTTAAGTGTCCCAAATGTGGAAAGCTTAAGCTTCCTCATGTTGTTTGTGAAAATTGCGGATATTACAAAGGCAGAGAAATTATCGATGTCCTCAAAGACTTAACTAAGAAGGAAAGGAAGAAAAAAGAAAAAGAATTAGCCATGAAAGAAGGTGAACAAGGGAAGACAAAACCCTTGAGCATGGAAGAATTATCTAAGAAATAGAAATTAGTTAATAGAAAATGGAAAATAGTAATAGAGAATAGAAAATGGAAAATGGTTTATTTATTTCTAATTTCTAAAAACCATAGCCAATTTCTAATTTCTAACAACCAATCTCTAACTTTATTATGGCTTCTCGTCATCTTTCACGTTCAATCGCAATGCAGTCGCTCTATGAATGGGACTTTTATGGGAAAAGGCCCGAGGATTTAGATGAAATTGTTAAGAAAAATATCAAAGAGTTTGGGGTTGGATTGAAGGATGATGAATTCGTTTGGAAACTAATTAAAGGAGTCGTAAAACATCTTCCTCAAATTGACAAGATAATTGAAAAGGCTGCTCCCGAATGGCCCATAAGTCAAATTACCATTATTGATAGGAATGTTTTAAGAATAGGCCTCTACGAGCTGCTTTACGAGGATAAAGAAGAAGTTCCTCCAAAGGTTGCCATTAACGAAGCCATTGAACTGGCTAAAAGTTTTGGAGGCGAAAGTTCAGGGAGGTTCATCAACGGAGTTTTGGGAACGGTATATAAAGAAATACCAGGGCTTGAGAAAGCAAGCGTGTCTTTAAAATCTACGGAGACGATTGAAGAAATTTTGACTGCCGCTGTAGTTTTCTGTAAAAAAAATGATGCTTACCAAATTGTTCTTATCCGTGATATCTTTGGCTATTGGACATTTCCCAAGGGTCATATAGAAAAAGAAGAAAGTTTAAATCAGGCAATCATAAGAGAGATTGGAGAGGAAGTAGGATTGAAGGAAGTGAAAATAGTAAAAAAGTTAGGAGAAAGAGAATACATAGCAAAGGATCCCAAGGAAGGACGTATTAAGAGAAAAGTTACTGATTTTTTAGTGGAAGTTTTCGGGAGTACAGAATTAAAAGTTGAGAAAAGTCCGGGGATAAAAGATGCAAAATGGTTTGATTTAGATGAAATACTGGAATTGAAACGGTACAAAGATGCTGAAAAAACACTTCTACAGGCAATTGATTACTTAAAGGGAATAATAAAGAACCAAGCCACAGATAAATAAAATAAACAGGAATGTGAAAAATTTCACCCAACTTGAGAAAAAATTGAACATTGAATTTAAAAATAAAGATCTTTTGGCTCAGGCGTTTTGTCATCGTTCCTTTCTGAATGAAAATTCTGATTTTGGATTAGGGAATAACGAGAGGTTGGAATTTTTAGGGGACGCAGTATTGGAGTTGGTGGTAACCGAACATCTTTACCAAAACTATCCCGAAAAACCTGAAGGGGAATTAACCAATTGGAGAGCGGCTTTAGTAAATGCAAAAATGCTTTCAGAAGTTGCCAAGGAAGCAGGCTTTAATGATTTTCTTTTGCTGTCCAAGGGCGAATTAAAAGAATCAGGAAAGGCGCGTCAGTATATCTTAGCCGATACCTTTGAAGCTTTTACAGGAGCCCTTTATTTAGATTTAGGGTATGAGAGTTCAAAGAATTTCATTAAGAAATATTTAATGAAAAAACTCTCTCACATTATAGAGACCAAACTTTACAAAGACGCTAAATCCCACTTTCAGGAGAAAGCTCAAGAGAAAGAGGGAGTTACTCCTAATTACAAAGTGCTGAAGGAGTGGGGACCGGATCATGTCAAGCAGTTTACCGTTGGAATATTCCTCGGGGAAGATTTGATAGCAAAAGGTGATGGATCTTCTAAGCAAGAGGCAGAAGAAAAATCGGCAAAACTTGCATTAAAAGTCAAGAATTGGTAAATTATTAAATATTGTAAAAATATGCTTACTATCCGTTATTTTCGTACAGGGAAAAAAGGTCAGCCTTTTTTCAAAATAGTTGTCACAGACAAAAGAAAACCTCCAAAGAGCGGGCGTTTTGTTGAAGAGGTTGGTTTTTTTAACCCTCTCACTAAAGAAAAAAACTTGAAAAAAAAACGAATTGAACACTGGCTTTCAATAGGAGCAAAACCTTCCGATACGGTTTACAATCTTCTAATTAAAGAAAAGATAATTGAAGGTAAGAAGATCGACGTCCATAAGAAAGCAAAAGAGAAAAAAACAACCGATGCTGCAAAAGAAGAACCTAAAAAACAAAAACTAGTTGAGCAGGAAGTAAGTCAGAATAAGGCAGAAGATTTGGAGAAAGTTGAAGATAAAGAAAAGCCAGAGAAAGAATTGGAGAAGGCGGAAGAAATATCAGAAGAGAAAAAAGAAAAAGTTGAAGACGAAAAAAAAGAAGTAGAAGAAAAAAAGCCGGAAGAGGGGTCTAAAATCGAGAAAGAAGAGCCAAAAGAACAGCAAAAAACCCCAGAAGTTCAAGATGAGCAAAAAGTAGTTGAAGAAGAGGGAAGCAAGAAATCAAAAAAGATTGATGAAAAGTAAATAAGAAAAATTAGACAAAAGAGGCTGTAATTTTAGATTACAGTCTCTTTTTAATAGTTTTTACCTTTTGATTAAAGCAGTTTTTTGATAAAATAAATCAATGAGAATTAAGGCTTTTGCAAAGATCAATCTTAATCTTAAGATTTTAAATAAATTGCCCAACGGCTATCACGAAATTCATTCGATATTTCAGGCAGTTGATATTTACGATATGATTTCAATTTTCAAAGAACAAAAAGATTTCCATTTAACAGGTTCAATTGTTTGTTCTCTTCGGGAAAACTTAATAAGCAAGGCAAAACGGGCATTGGAACTTTTTGTCGGCAGGAGTCTTCCTTGCAGAATACATTTGATTAAAAATATTCCCGTAAGTGCTGGATTGGGAGGAGGTTCCAGTGATGCGGCAGCAACTTTAATCGGTTTAAATAAGTTGTATGGGTTGAATTTAAGCTTAAAACAACTTGTAAAGATAGCGTTGCGTGTCGGGAGCGATGTACCGTTCTTTATATCAAATATAGGCACTGCTTTGGTTAAGGGAACCGGAGAGGAAGTGGAATCAGTCCGGAGAAAACTTTCTCCTTTCTATGTCTTGGCCAGACTGCATAAAAGAATAAGTACTTCTGAAATGTATTCTTTGTTTGACGAACACGGCAAGACGTTTTCTGAATTGATTCAGGAAATTTGTCCGGACGTTAAAAAGATTTATTCCTATTTTTGTCCAGTATCTAATGAATGCGGGATTTCAGGAAGCGGACCGACAATGTTTGCAGGGTTTAATTCATATAGCGAAGCCTTAAAAAGGATAGAAGGATTCGGTTTTGAAAAGTTTAAAGGAGACTTCTTTATTTGTAAACCTTCTCAAAAGACATATGTGATTCAATAAGGCTTTTGTTGACATTCTTTTTAAAAAAGAGTAGAATGCTAATCAGTAGCAGTATAGCTCAATGTTCTCCCGGCTGGAAAGAATTCAGTTGGAAGGTCAAAGGTCGAGCTACTGATAAACCGATATAACTAAAGATATTTAGATTATGGCAGACAAGAAAACAAGCGACAAAGAATTTCTTGAATTCATTGTTACAAACTTAGTTGACCATCCTGAAGATGTGAAGGTCGAGAGGACCGTAGACGAAATGGGTGTTTTACTTTCTTTGAAGGTGCACGCTGAAGACATGGGTCAGATTGTAGGCAGAGGCGGTGCTACCGCAAAAGCAATTCGAAGTTTAGTTCGAATTGTAGGCCTCAAGAACCATGCCCGGGTCAATCTTAAGATTGAAGAACCCGAAGGCGGTCGTGCCGTTAGAAGGGAAGAAAAACCTTCTCGGGATTCCCAAGAAGAAGAGTTGGAAGATTTAAAGCTATAAGTCCGATTTATTGGGAAACAGGAATCCTTGTGATTTTTGAAAGCTGTTCCGCTTATTGTTCGGAGCAGCTTTTTGTAAACTTTTAGCTGAATGTTTGGTAAAATAAAGATAGTAGTTTTTAGATATTTAAATCAATATGATTTGTTTTGATATCATTACAATCTTTCCTAAAATATTTGACTCTTATCTTAAAGAAAGCTTAATAAAGAAAGCCCGAGAAAAGAAGCTTATCCAGGTTAAGATTCACAACCTAAGGAACTGGACAAAGGATAAGCATAAAACGGTAGACGATCGTCCTTTTGGAGGAGGGTACGGCATGGTAATGAAAATTGAACCTATTTTCAGGGCAATCAAGGATATTGAGAATAAAAAGATTGATTCCAGGAAAAGGAAAATAATTCTTTTTAGTCCCAGAGGGGAAAAATTCAATCAGAGAATGGCTTTTAGGTTCTCAAGGCTTGAACAGATAATAATGATTTGCGGAAGATATGAGGGAATAGACGAGAGGGTTGAAAAATATATCGCTGACAAGTCAATATCAATAGGAGATTATGATCTCATGGGCGGGGAGATGCCTGCCATGATAACATTGGAAGTAGTTTCAAGATTAATCCCCGAAGTGATAGGAAAGCCGGGATTGTTAAAAGAAAGAATTACTAAAAGCAAGGGATTTGTTGAATATCCCCAATATACCAGGCCTGAGGTTTTTATTCCCGGCAGTGTTTTTAAAAAGAACGTTAAGCCAAAAAAATGGAAGGTTCCAAAAACCTTGCTTTCGGGTAATCATAAAGAGATTGAGAGATGGAGGCAAAAACACGGAAAAATTATTGAAAATTAAAAAAGTTGTGTTAAGATAGATTCATGTTGGGTAGGTGGCAGAGTGGTCAAATGCACGTGGCTGTAAACCACGCGCCTTCGGGCTACGGGGGTTCGAATCCCTCCCTGCCCACACTTCAAAAACTTTCGGTTTCTTCAGTGTAAACTTTTTGAATAAGAATTTATCCTGGGTTTACATTGAGCGAAGCGAAATGCCAGGATAGCTCAGGTGGTTAGAGCACATCATTGGTAATGATGAGGTCGTGAGTTCAATTCTCACTCCTGGCTCATTAAAATTTAATTGTTAAAAATTATGGCAAAAAAGAAAACACTTACAAAACTACAATGTTCTCAGTGTAAAGAGATTAATTACTTCACAAATAAGACTAAAGCAGTAGAGGAAAAGTTAGAATTGAAGAAATTTTGCAAACGGTGTAAAAAACATACAGTACATAAAGAACTAAAGAAGAAATAACTAAGATTTTTTAAGAAAATTTTCGGTTTCTCCTGTGCAAGAAAACAGTGAGGTGAAGCCGAGCGTTAGAAACCGTAGGTTTCTAAGAGAAGGGGGGTCGGGGGAAACCGTGTGATCATAGGGGCGTAGCTCAACTGGTAGAGCACTTGTCTCCAAAACAAGAGGTTGTTGGTTCGAAGCCAGCCGTCCCTGCCAGTATTACTATTTAATCTTAAAAGTATAATATATTAATATGATTCAAAAGATATTAAGCAAGAAAGTCATTATAATATTTGTTGTTTTTTTTGTTCTTTTGTTAATCTTCTGGAACTCTGGCCGTAATAACAAAAACCATGATTTGGATTTAGTTGAAGTTGTTCGAGGTGATATTTTTCGGGAAGTTTCAGAAACAGGGCAGGTTAGAAAAGGGGAACAAATACAGCTTGGATTTAAAAGTTCCGGGAGAATGGAAAAGATATATGTTGAGGTTGGTGATGAAGTCAAAGCAGGCCAGACTTTAGCAAAGATTGAAACTAAAGATCTTGCGATAAGACTTCAAGAAGCAAAAGCTGATCTGAAAATATATCAGGTAAGGTTAGATGACTTGATGCAGGGCGCATCCGAAGAGGAAATTCAGAAAGTCCGAACAGCAGTTTTAAATGCTGAAGTATCTCTGGAAAATGCTAATAAAAATCTGGAAAGCATTAATACTCAAACAGAAGAGAATCTAAATGCAGCTTATGAAGACGCCTTAAACGGATCTGATACTGCCTACCTTAAAGCATATAACGCTCAAATCTTTGTAAACTATTTACAGAGAACATATTTTACAAACAACGATCAAGGAGGGATTAAGGTGAAAGATAACGAGAAAAAGATTGAAGGGTGGGTTTCTAGTATGAAATCATTTCTTGATATAGCAAAAGAAAGTTCAGAGCACGAGGACATTGACTCTCTTTTATCTGAAACCATTGACGGACTCTCTAATATATACAATTCCTTGGAAGTGATTCGTGCGATATGTCAGGAAGATACTTATCGAAATTCTGTTTCTTCTGCCGATAAAACCTCTCTTGATACTTACAAGACAAACATCAACGGATCCTTAACCAATACGAGCAATTATCGGCAGACAGTTTTTTCTACAAAAACAACCAATAAGTTAAGTATTAATACTGCAGAGGCGTCTGTTTCTACAGCTCGAGGAGTGTTGAATTCTGCTGAAGATGAATTCTCTCTCATCACTGCTCCTCCCCAAGAGAACGATATCAATTTGTCTCAAGCCCAGATAGAGAAAGTCCAAATCCAAATTCGCTTTTTAGAAAATCAGATTCAGGATTCTTATCTCATCTCTCCCTTGGAAGGACAGATAGCTCAGATTAATAAAAGAGAAGGAGAAATGGTTTCACCTTCTCCAGGACAGGAAATGATAGTTTTACTTCCAAAAACTCCTTTTAAAGTAAAGGCAGATATTTACGAAGAGGATGTTGTTGAAATATCTCTCAATGATTCTGTTGACATTTCCTTGATAGCTTTCCCCGAAGTGTTGTTTAAGGGTAAAGTGATTTCAATTGATCCTGCCGAGAAGATTATAGACGGTATTGTGTGTTATGAAATAAGTATTGGTTTTGAAAGTGCGCCTGAAATAGTTAAATCAGGTATGACAGCTGACATATTAATTAGAACGGATTCAAGGAAAAACGTACTATTTATTCCTGAGGAAGCAATAGAGGAGAAGGACGGAAGAAAAATAGTTATGATTTTGGAAAATGAAATTATTAAAGAAAGGGAAATAGAAACGGGACTTTTAAGCACGGATCGTACTATTGAGGTTATTTCAGGACTTTCAGAAGGTGAAAAAGTGATTTTACCATGACCCAAAAAGAGTTGGTACTCAGTTTAAAAAATGTAAGCAAGGTTTACCAATTAGGTAAAGTAGAACTTGTTGCTCTTAAAGGAATCGACCTCGATATTCATCGAGGCGATTTTGTAACTATTATGGGTCCTTCAGGTTCAGGAAAATCTACACTTTTAAATTTAATAGGGTGCTTGGATTCTCCCACGAAAGGAAAAGTATTTTTAAAAGGCAAAGATATTTCTTTGATGTCAGAAAGTCAGCTTTCTCAATTTAGAGGCAAGACTATTGGATTTGTCTTTCAGGAATTCAATCTATTGCCTCAGCTTAATGCCTTGGAAAATGTAGCTCTTCCCATGGTCTTTCAAGAGGTTTCCCAAGAGAAGAGAAGGAAAAAAGCAGAGGAACTCTTAACTTTAGTTGATTTAGGTGAAAGAATACTTCATCAGCCGGCTGAACTTTCCGGCGGAGAGTGTCAGAGAGTTGCCATTGCCAGATCTTTTGCCAATAGCCCTGAAATAATTATAGCCGATGAGCCCACCGGAAACCTTGATTCAACTACAGGGAAAAAAGTAATGGAAATTTTAACCGATTTCCATAAAAAAGAAGGCAAGACAATGATTGTTGTCACTCACGATCCTAATATTGCAGATTACAGCGAAATAATAGTTAATATTAAGGACGGTCAAATAGTCGCTAACCATAAGCAGACTTCTAAAATCTTATGGGACAGATAGAGGAATATTTTAAAATAGCTTTAAGAAATCTAAGGACCAGGTCTTTAAGGAGTTGGCTGACTATTCTAGGCATTGTTATTGGTATTTTCTTGATTATTAGTTTACTTTCTTTAAGTGAGGGGGTTAAAGAAGCTATTAATGAGCAAATGGAGGCAATGGGTGGTGACATGATTATGGTTATGCCCGGGAGCGAAGAAAATTTAATGGGAATGATGGTGGGCGGAGAAGTGTTAGAAAAACAAGATATTCTTGCTATAGAAAAAACAAAAGGAGTTGAGGATGTTTTGATTATGTCTTATAGAGGGATTGTAGCCAGATATAAAGAAGAGGCAAAAATGGTACTTTTAACTGGACTGCCCTGGGATCAAGGATTGGAAATTTTGGAAAGGTTTCAGGGTTGGAGTTTATCTGAAGGCCGATGGCCTATTCCTGGAAAAAGGGAAGTTGCAGTTGGCAAGCAATGGGTCATTGATATATTTAAAGAAAAAGTCAAAGTAGATCAAGAAATAGTTATGAAAGGGAAAAAGTTCAAAGTAGTAGGGATATTGAATTCTCTTGGTAATAAATCAGATGATAGTAATATTTATTTAGACATAGGTCTTTATCAGGATTTAACTGGAGAAAAAAAGGGTTCAGCCAGAGTAGCTATGGTAAAAATTGAAGAAGGATTGTCTGCTGATGAAGTAGCAGAAGATATAAAAGAGAGTCTTCGAGAGACAAGAAAGAGAAGATTTGGAGAAGATACGGCTGATTTTGCAGTTGTCACTTCTGAAAAAATGATTGGGGTAACAAACAATATTTTGGGCATTATTCAATCTGCTATTATACTTTTTGCCAGCATTGCTATTCTTGTTGGTGGAATCGGTATAACCAATACAATGTTTACTTCTATTCGGGAAAGAACAAGAGAAATAGGCATTATGAAGGCAATCGGAGCCAAGAATTCAGCTGTTCTGACAATTTTCTTAATTGAAGCTGGAATAATTGGCTTGGCTGGAGGTACTGGAGGCATAGTATTAGGAGTTATCTGTGCAAAAATTATTGAATTATATACTCAAGCTAATCCTTTGTTTTACTTTTCTATTTCTATATCGCCAAATTTAATTTTATTCGGTTTAGCATTTTCACTTTCAGTTGGCTGTATCTCTGGATTTTTCCCGGCCAGAAGAGCAGCAAGAATGAAACCAGTGGAAGCTTTGAGGAGATTTGAATAATTTATTCATAATAAAATAATATGTATTTATCTATTTTAATTGCCGGTTTTGGAGGAGGAGTAATCAGAGGATTAGTCGGCTATATTAAACATCAATATTCTTACAAGAATGTTGGGTTTAACGTGCCTTATTTTTTTGCAATGGCTTTTGTTTCAGGTATTGTTGGCTTACTATGCGCTATGGCGGTAAGAGAGTCTGGAATTACCCTGGAAGGCGCTTTCAGTCCGGCACTGGGTTTTATTACAGGTTATGCAGGAGGGGATTTTATTGAAAACATTTACAAGATAATAATTAAAAAATCTTCGCTCTATTCCGTTGAAGAATTAAAATGATTTTTTGATGTGCTTTGAGTTTCTTAGGTTTAAGAACTAATTTTTTTTAATGAACTTGATTGATTCTTTAATTAAACAAGGATGGTTAAAAACTCCGAGAATAATCGAAGCTTTTAGGAATATAAAGAGAGTGGATTTTTTGCCTGACAACATCAAAAATCTTGACGAGTTGAATGAAGCTTTGCCAATAGGATTCGACCAGACTATTTCCCAGCCTCTGGTGGTTGCATTTATGCTGGAACTTCTCCAGCCGCAAATTGGAGATAAGATTCTAGACGTCGGATCGGGCTCCGGATGGACAACGGCTCTTCTTTCAGAAATCGTAGGGGAGAAAGGTAGGGTAATAGCGATAGAGACAATTCCGGAGCTAAAAGAATTTGGAGAAAAGAACGTTTGCAAGTATAATTTTATTAATAAAGGAATTGTTGAATTTATTTGTGGTGACGGTTCAAAGGGTTATCCTAACATCTCCTCTTATCCCGAACTTGCCGAAGGGTTTGATAAAATTTTGTGTTCGGCTGCAATTCAGGGAGAAATTCCTTCTGCGTGGAAAAAACAAATTAAAGAAGGGGGAAGAATAGTTATCCCGATAGGTTCCTCGATTTGTTGTTTAGTAAAGAAGGGAGAAGATTTTAATAAAAAGGAATTCCCGGGTTTTGCTTTTGTGCCTTTGGTTTAAGAATGAAATTTAATTTAGAAACAATTAAAAAGAAAATAAGGAAAATACTTATTTTTTCAATTTGTTTGCTCGTTTTAGCAGGTTTTCTGCTTTGGCAAGGAATTTACCTGCCGAAAAGTTCTGAAAATCGTGACCAGTTTTTTTTGGTAAAAAAGGGAAGTGATCTTTTTGAGATCTCTCGGAATTTGAAGATGGACGGACTGATTAAAAGTAATTTTTATTTTAATTTTTATGTTTTGGCAAAAGGAAAAACAGGAAATCTTCAGTCCGGAGAGTATTTGTTAAGTCCTTCAATGAGTATTAAAGAAATTGCCCAAAATATTATTGAAGGTCAAGCTTCAATAGAAAGGACTATTACCATCGTAGAGGGATGGAACATTAGGGATATTGCCTGGTATTTTGAAAACGAAGGGATGTTTCAAGCAGAAGAATTGATGGAAGTTGCGGGATTTCCTACAATTAATTATTCTTTACTTGACAGTGACCTTCCTCGACCAAAAGATTTCAGCGATAAGTTTGAATTTTTAAAAGAAAAACCAAAAAGTGTAGGGCTAGAGGGATATCTTTTCCCTGACACTTACAGGATTTACAGAAAAGATGGAATCGAAGATATTATAGAAAAGGTTTTGGAAAATTTTGAAAGAAAAATCGATGCTGATATCAGAGAAGAAATAAAGAATCAGGAGAAATCAGTTTTTGAAATAATTACCATGGCTTCTTTAATCGAAAAAGAAGTTAGAACTTTTGATGATAAAAAAAGGGTTTCAGGCATTCTTTGGAAAAGGATAAACGGTAACGTTCCTCTGCAGGTTGATGCTACAATATCATATATCACCGGTAAGAGAACTACAAAGATTTCAAAAGATGAAACGGAAATCGATTCGTTTTATAATACCTATAAATACAAAGGACTTCCTTTAGGACCCATCTGCAATCCAGGCATCGAAAGCATCAAAGCAGCTCTTTATCCCGAGAAAAATGGTTTTTGGTACTATCTATCCACTCCCGAGGGAGAAACTTTTTTCAGTAAAACTTTAGAAGAACACAATGCCAATAAATCAAAGTATCTTAAATAGGACCATAGCGACTAGTTATTCCTTTCTTGTTATAGGTATAACTGTTGTGGTGGTTATATTATTCTTGTTTCATCAAATGTCTGTAATTTACAGCGATTTTAATAAATTGCAAAAAGAAAATAATTCTTCAAAAGAGGAAACATTTATGAATGAAAATTTATTGAATAAAAAAATAGCGATGGTAATTTCTTTTAGAGATTTTAAGGATATTGAATATTTTATTCCAAGAGATATTTTTATTAATAAGAAAGCCGAGGTTTTAACAGTAAGCTCTAAAAAAGGAATAGCGATTGGAGACGATGGGGGAGAAGCAAACGTAGATATTGAAGCTTCTGAGTTCAAAGTAGAAGCGTTTGATGCTGTAATCTTTATTGGAGGGTCCGGCATGTCAAAGAAATTGGATGATGCTGAATTTCAAAGAATAGCAAAGGATGCTGTTGAAAATGATAAAATTCTGGGGGCAATTTGCATTGCTCCTGCCCTGCTTGCTAAGGCGGGGGTTCTGAACGGAAAAGAAGCTACGGTTTGGTCTTCCTATTTGGAAAGAGAACCGGTTAATATATTAAAAAGAAACGGGGCAATATATAAAGAAGAATCGGTGGTTGTTGATGGAAAGATTGTTACAGCAAACGGTCCTGAGGCTGCAAAAGAATGGGCTGGGACATTAATTGGAGTGATAGCATCCCAGTAAACTCTTGACAGAAAAATAGATTTATATATAATGGGAACTAGCCGTAGATAAGGGGCAATTTGTTTTTTAACAGAAAGTAAGACCTCTTAAGGCAAAGGTTAAATTTTAATTGATTTCTTTTGTCTGCGGTTGCAGACATTTTATTTTTATGGCTCTGACAAAAGAAAAAAAACAAAAAGTCGTCAAAGACTTGGAAGAGAAGATTGAAAAGCAAAAATCAATGGTTTTTGCTGATTTTTCCGGCGTTAAGGTAAAAGATCTTTCGGAGTTGAGGAAGGAAATGAGAAATAAAGATTGCGAATTTAAAGCGGCAAAAAAGACTCTTTTGAAAGTTGCGTTTGATAATAAGAAGATAGAGGTTCCTCAGGGACTCGAGGGGGAAATTGCAGTTGGATTTGGATATAAAGATCCTTTTGCGCCCTTTAAGATTTTAAATGATTTTTCCAAGAGAAATGAGGTTTTGAAAATTTTAGGTGCGATGGTGATGTCTCCTTCCGGTTCTATGGATTTCTTTGAAAGTGAAAAGGTAATAACTATAGCGGAATTGCCTACCAAAGATGAATTAATAGCAAAAATGATATGGAGCTTAAAATCTCCTCTCTCAGGATTTGTTAATGTTCTACAAGGGAATTTAAGAGGATTAGTCTTGGTACTATCTCAAATTAACCCCGTTAAATAAAATCTTTCAGATTTTAATTTGCGGAACAAATTATTTAATGGGGTAAAGGTCACAAAATAAAAAAGAATTTATATTCTTAAAATTATGGTAGAAGAAAAAAAAGAAGAGCAAAAACCTAAAGAAGAAGAAACCAAACAAGAAGTTAAGAAAGAAGAAAAAACAGAAAAACCCGAAACTAAAGTTAAAGAAGAAAAAGTAGAAAAAGCAGAACCAAAGGAAAAGGAAGAAGAAAAAATTGAAGTTCCCGAGAAATTCAAAAAAATGGTTAAAGATATTGAAAATCTTTCAGTTTTAGAATTGGCGGAACTCGTTAAGGTTTTAGAAAAGAAGTTTGGGGTTTCTTCAGCTGTTCCTGTTGCCGCAGTTGCCGCTAATGGAGGGAACGGAGCAGAACAGGATGGAGCAGATGAGGGGAAAAGTGAGTTTAACATTGAGCTCAAAGAAGTTGGAGCAAAGAAAATTGAAGTAATAAAAGCAGTTCGAGATGTAACCGGAAAAGGATTAAAGGAATCTAAAGACCTGGTTGACGCCGCAGGTTCAGAAGCTCAAATTATAAAGGAAAGTGTGAAGAAAGAAGAAGCTGAAGAGATAAAGAAGAAATTTGAAGAAGCTGGAGCAAAAGTAGAGTTAAAGTAATCTCCAGACCTGACAATTTTTAAAGCAGTACTATTTTGAAAAGTAGTACTGTTTTGATTTTAGAAATTTGAAAGAAGAAATAAAAGGACAAAGAAAAGAGTTGGAAATTCCAGGAAAGAAGATTAATCTCTTAGGAAATTAACCTCGATTATTTGCTGAGAAGAATTCTAAAACTAGTGAACTAAGAATTAGTTTAAAAAGAAAAATCAAACTTAGAAGAGAAGTAGAGAAAGAAATAGGAAAAATAGAAGAAGAAAAGACAGAAGCAGATAAAAACTTTCTGGAAGAAATTACTAGTACAATATATTATCTTTACAAAAAGCGCAGATGTTCATCCTAATACCCCAAGAGTGCAAAATTAGGCGGCTCGTACGCTATTGACAAATTTCTATTTATATTATATAATACACCATAGAATATTGTTTTAAAAACAAAATAAAGAAAGAAAGGAGAGAAAAGAATAATGAAAAAGGTTATATCAGTTTTTTTATTAGTTTTGTTCTTGATAAGTTTTTTTGCTTCGATAGCTTCTGCTCAGCAAAAAGAGAATACTATTGCCTATAAAGTTATTTTTGGGAGCGATGGTTTGAAACTAGTCTCTATCTCTATTAATCTATCTAATCTCGAAATAAAATTAGGCAGCAAATCAAGTAGTATAAAAATATTTGTTTCTAAAACTCATTATAAGGATCCTACCTTGGGAAGAGTAGAAAATATGACTGAGCTTTGGAAAATATTATTTTATATTAACGAAGAATTTGCTTTTGAATTATTGCCAGGAGAAAAAAGAGATGTTTACTTGGATATTGGTGATTACTCAATAATGGCAGAAGCATATGTACAGACGGTTTTTGGAGAGAGATTAGTAGGAGTATTTAATCGTCAGAATAAACTTAATTTGGAAATTGATGGAAAGATGTCCTCGGGAGAATATGCTAACTACGGATGGAATCTTTTGCTCAAAGAAAGTAAGTTTAAGAAGCCTTAAAGAAAGTAGGTTTGGAAATCTTATTAGAATAAAAAGAGCAGGTTGATACTTGCTCTTTTTTATATAAAAACCATTAATTAAAGAGAAATTTCAACGGTAACCTTATAAACGTTTGCTGCGTTGAGCAAGTATATAATTTTGCCGTTTTGAGAAACTGTAAAATCTAAAAGATTATTAAATTTTTCACTTTGATATTGTTTCACGAGTTCTCCATGTTTTGTCATTATGACAACTCTTTTATTAGGAGGGTCTAAAAGGTAGATATAAGGCAGGTTGTTGCTTGCGAAAATTTTCGTTGGATTTTCGAAATAAGGAAATATTTTAAGATTGAAACTCTCTCTAAAGTATCCTCCATAATATCTTTCAATTTCTGATTCTTCGTTAATGATCCAGACGTCACCGTCAATAGTTATTGCTTTTGCTCTTAAAGGCTTCCTTTTTGTTTTAGGATTTAGCCAATTTTCTCCAGTTATTTTTTCAGTCTCTTTAATTTGGTACTTTACTATCTCTCCGTTAGTTGAATCAAGGAAATATACATTTGAGCCGTAAACGGCAGAGTCTTTGAAATTTAATTCCGGAAACCCGATTCTTTCTAATTGAAATTCTTTAAACGGATCTTCTGTTTTTTGAGGAAAGTACTGTATTAAGAGATTGGGTTCAGATAACATCAGAATGGAATCAGAAGAACGGTCAGCAAGCTTAATATTTCTATTGGTGGTAATAGTTTCTTTTTCTCCGTCTAAAAGATTAAAGTTGTAAATATTTGCAGAAAAAGAATTAAAGAAATAAAGAGAGGGGGAGGTGCTGTTGAAGTAATTAAATAGTACAATTCTTTGAGGGCGAAGGTTTATCTCTTGTATTGGTATTTCCAATATTAATTCTGGTTCAGGAATTTTCTCTAATTTATTCAAGGGAGTTAAGGACTCTTCTATGGATTTTTTAATTTCTTGAGCTTGTATTTTAATCAAGGGATCCTTTGAATTTACTAAGGGTGCTATTTTAGACCATGCGGACTGTAATACAAGATTTGCTCCTTCTTCGTCATTGAAAATTAAAAGATTTTCTGCCTGAGATTTTTGTGACTTTACTTGTTCTAAGATTTCATTTACTTCTTTAAATTCTTTTTCTCTTTCATCTTTGAAGATGAGGAAAGCAAAAGATAAAAGCAAGATTAAAAATAAAACAGAAGCCAGTTTACTTTTATAAAGTTTGTTTATTCTTATTGAGGGGACGGTTATTTTCTTGATGAGATTTGAAATTTTAGGAGCCTTGATAGAAGGGATTTTAATGGAAGGAATCTTTAATTTTGGTATTTTCAGACGAGGAACTTTTAAAATCTTTGGAATAAGCTTTCTTATTGACATAACTCCTTGCAGGCGAGGGGGGATAAATTTTAAAGATAATTTACTTTTCTTCTTAGTTATTCCGTCTAAAACAATCAAAAGGGCTGATCCGGAGACTCCCGACAATTCTTCTCTTTTTGAATTTAAAATCTTATTTAGTTTTTTTTCATTTTTTAATTTAACGAGCTCTCCGATTATTCCCTGTTCTCTAAAGTATTCAAAAATTTCTTTTGTCAAAATTATAATCTTATCATTAGGCATTAATTTTCCGCTGATTGTGTTCTCAAATATTTTTAAGGGATATATTTCTGTTTCTTTTAATTCCGATTCTTGACCGATATCCATCACTCTCTCGCCCCTCAAAAGCAAGATTTTTACCTCTCCTGTCTGGGCAAAGCTTATCCTTGAAGGAGATCGTTCTTTGTTTCCCGAGATGGGACTTTCGCTACCGAGAAATTTACTGGAAGAGATTGATAGAATTGCAAAATTCAAATTTCCCAGCCAGTTTACGTTTCCCTTTTTTGTTGATTTGCTTAAAAATTCATTAGCTTTTTTTAGAGCTTGTCTTAATGCCGATTCAGGTGTTTTCTGAAAGTCGTAGTAGTATTCTTGTTTTATTGTTTGGGCTAATTCTTCTAAAAATTTATCGTCTTGGGGCAAAGCGTTTGATAGCTTGCCTGCCATATACAAATTTCCGAGTCTCTTCTCAGATATGTTCTCAGGTTCGTAGATGAAACTATCGACTATGCTATCTTTTGTTTTCGGATTAAAATGAAATTCAAATACTTGCATATCTTTGTTATTATCTTATTATAATCATAGAAGACAAGAAAATAAAGTTTTTTGATGTATTTTGTCTTTTTGGGCGTGTAGCTCAGTTGGTTAGAGCGCACGGTTCACATCCGTGAGGTCTGTGGTTCGAATCCGCACACGCCCACCACTTTTCTCTCTTTTTGGAGATTTCTTGCTTTTAAAGAGCTTTTTTTGTGCTACAATTAAATAATATGATTCAAAATGTGGTAGTTTTATATTTCAAATGGCACTATTTTGAAAGAACTGGGTTTATAATAAAGGCTTGGCGTAACTTTTTGGTCTTCAACCTGAATTATTTTTCAATAAGCTTATTGATAAAAACCCTCTTTGCTCCTTGGAAGAAATATCTTTGGTCTTACGGCCGCGGTTTTGATTTTGGAGTATATTTTCAAACCTTCTTATCTAATTTAATCTCAAGAATTATCGGAGCTTTTATAAGAATAATTTTTATAATAATAGGAATTGCCACTGAAATTTTAATATTTGTATTTGGTCTAGTTTTTATAATCTTTTGGTTAACCTTGCCTCTCTTGCTTTTTTTGGGATTGGCGTTTAGCTTTAAATTATTATTTTAATTATGTTTAAGTTTGATTTGGAAAAATCTAAAATATTTCAAGCAATTCGCTGGAGAATGCATCCTGTTTTTGGCAATTGTCACTTTCTGAAACGTATTTTTATAATAATTTTTGTCATATTCTTATTTCTGTTTATTGTAGGATTTTTTAACGATGGACTGAATGATGATTCTCTCAGGTCACTACTTGGTTTTTGCATTCTTAATTTGGTTTTAGGAGTTCTTTTTTCTTTGCTGGAAACCTTTTTTAGTTCGGAATTGACTCAACCAGATATTGAAAAAACCCCAAAAGATTTTTTAGAGTTAACCTCTTCGGATCAAGAAAACTATAACCTAGCTTCTCTTTTAAGTTTTCCTTCTGCAAGAGCCGTATTTTATTCTATAAAATGGGCGAGAACTTATGGTTCATCGGAGGTTGATTCATATTCAGTATTCTACTTTCTTTTGAAGCAAAATGCAGAATTAAACTTTATCTTTTTTAGAATTCTTTTAAACCCAAAGGATTTAAAAAAAGCTTTATTGAAATACTTGAAGGAAAAGATAAAGAAAGGGGTTGCTGGGCAAGGGGAAAAACAACTTTCTCTTTCAGACGATTTTTACAATTCATTGACAGAAGCCCTCAACATTGCTGCTGAAAAGAATCATTCTAGAATTGAAATAGGTGATTTAATTTCAGGACTGGCAAAGCATAATTCTTTTTTCAAGGAACTTTTAATAAACAGCAAGCTTAAGCCGGAAGATATTAAGAATTTAGCTTCATGGATAGAAAATCTGAAAACAGAGATAAGAGAGGAAAAGAAATGGTGGGAGTACAAGAATCTGGCAAGAAGGGGGACGATGGGTAAAGGATTTTCTTCCGGATATACCGTTACATTGGACAGTTTTTCAATTGACTGGTCCGAGATTTTAAGAAAAAGTAACTTTTATCCGATTTTCGGGCACAAACAGGAATTGGAAATGGTTGAGAGAATATTGTCTCGTCAACAGATCAATAATGTTCTTCTTGTGGGAAAACCCGGTACGGGGAAAAAGAGTATCGTTACTCAATTTGCCCGGAGAAGCTTTCTTGGCGAAAGCCTGCCGGAGATAAACTATAAAAGGGTGGTGGAACTTGATCTGCCCGGCTTAATTTCTCGAATTCAGGATACAGAAGAGCTTGAATCTGCTTTAGATAATATTTTTAAAGAAGCTGTTTTTTCAGGAAATGTAATTTTGGTAATTCCCAATATTCATGACTATATTGGCATTACGGTAAAACCCGGAGTTGTTGACATTTCGGGCATTCTTTATTCGTATTTAGATTTACCTAATTTTCAGATAGTTGGTACTGCAAGTTTTGCTGGGTTCCGTCAAAACATTGAGAAAAAACCTGCAATTTTAAATTTCTTTGAGAAAGTTAGAGTTTCAGAAGTATCTCCGCAGGACACCTTGGCAATTTTAGAAGGATTAGTGCCTGCTATGGAAAGAAAGTACAGGAAATACATATCTTATCCTGCCTTGAGAGATATAATAGAATATGCTGATCGTTATCTTCCCGCACTTCCTTTTCCTAAGAAAGCACAGGACATTTTAAATGAGTCGGTGGTTTTGATTTCAAGAAGCGGCGAGAAGGTATTAATGCCAAAGCATATTTCTAAAATAGTTTCAGACAAAAGCAAAATTCCTGTAGGGGAGATGGAGTCAAAAGAAAAAGAAATTTTGCTGAATCTTGAAAGTTTAATTCATAAAAAGATTATTAATCAAGATTCGGCCGTAAAAGAGATATCTGCCGCTCTAAGAAGGGCCAGAACCGAAGTCAAGACAAGAAATGCTCCTATGGGCAGCTTTCTGTTCTTGGGTCCTACCGGTGTAGGCAAGACCGAGACGTCAAAAGCATTAGCCGAAATTTATTTCGGTTCCAAGGAAAACATGATTAGGTTAGATATGTCGGAATTTCAACAATTAAAAGATGTTTCAAGGATAATTGGCTCAAAAGAAGAGGATGGTTTTTTAACAACAAAAGTAAGGGAAAATCCTTTTTCTTTGGTTTTGCTTGATGAAGTTGAGAAAACTTATCCGGATATTCTAAATTTGTTTTTGCAGATATTGGATGAGGGATACGTAACTGACGGTCTGGACAGAAAAGTTGATTTCAGAAATACTATTATTATAGCGACATCCAATGCGGGGTATAAGATAATTTTGGATTCAATAGCAAAGAAAATAGAATGGAATTTGGTTAAAAAGACGCTTCTAGACTCTTTATTCGACGAAGGCATATTTCGTCCAGAACTCATAAATAGATTTGATGCGGTCATTGTTTTTAGCCCTTTAAGCCGGGATAATTTACTTGATATTTGTCATCTTCAACTGCAAGGGTTAGAAAAGAATCTTTTGAAAAAGGATATTGAGTTTATTATCACCGAACCCCTTAAAGATGAAATAGTAAAATTAAGCTATAATCCCCAATACGGGGCAAGGGAAATGAAAAGAGTGATTCAGGACAAAATAGAGAATGTTTTAGCAGAAGCTTTGCTGGAAGGCAAAATTGAAAGGGGAAGTAAGATAAAAATTGATGCTCGTAGTTTTGAAGTAATAGTGCTTTAGACTTGACTTTTGAGAAGAAATCTATTATAATCTTAATAGTAAAATGTTTAATACTCTTGCGCTAAAACTGAAAAAACTTGTTATTCCTTGCTCTGAAAACAATTATCGTCCCGGGATTTTAGAGAGCAGAGTTTTAGTTTGTTATATTGTGTTCCTTCTTGTCTTGAAGGTATTTTTTATTTCCTTTATAGTCTATCTTCCTAAAACTAGTTTTTTTGCAGATATTTCCCAATCTCTTTTAGTAGAATTGACGAATGAAAAAAGGGAATCACTTGGGCTTAGTTCTTTGGAGAATAACGAGGCTCTCCAAGAAGCAGCCTATTTAAAGGCTCAAGATATGATAGAAAACGGATATTTTTCTCACGAGAGCCCTTCAGGTATTTCTCCTTGGCGCTGGTTTGAAAAAGCGGGGTACAGTTATAGGGCAGCAGGCGAGAACCTGGGCATAGGGTTTTTGGATTCAGAGGAGATATATAAAGCATGGTATGACTCTCCTTCTCACAGGGAAAACCTTTTGAATCCCTTGTATGAAGATATTGGAATAGCCGTTTTAAAGGGAGAATTTCATGGCAATGAAACGACAATAGTAGTCCAGCTTTTTGGATCTGAGAAAGCTGCTTTTGCTGAAACCGAAGAATCTTTTAGAGAAGAAGATTTAAAAGAAGAAACATCAGAAACGCCAGCCGGGGAAGAAGTTGAATCTGAAATTGCACAAGGATCGGAAGAGGAACCGGTTATTGGAGAAGAAGAAAAGGAAGCAGAACAAGAAGTTGCAAAAGCAGAAGACCCAGAAGTTAACGGAAAAACATTAGGTCAGAGTTATTCAGCTCCTTCAGACGAAGAGGCGGGAAAAGGATTGCTTGTCGGCTTTTTGAAGTTTATAGTGAAAGATTACAATAACCTGGTTCAAAGAATTACTTTTTATTCATTGCTTTTTATTACTTTGCTTTTGATTATTAATGTCTTTGTTAAGTTTAATATCCAGCATAAAGATTTAATTGTTAAAGCAGTTTCCTTTTCTATTATTCTGATCATATTTGTTCTTTTAAACAAAGAATTTGTTATTGAGGCTGTTCCTCATGCAATGTTTTTAAATATTTTTTAGAGAGACTGTATGTTAGAGATTAAAAAGGAAAAATTATTTAATCTTTTTTTTAGAGAAAAAGTGAAGAGGCTTTGGAAGCCTTTTTTTGCTTTTTTTATAATAGCCTTTTTGGTTTTAAATTGGAGTGAGATTTCCTGGATGTTTAATTATCAAGTGGTTTCCCGATTTGTTTCAGGATTATTTCAGAGAGAGACCAATGAAGTCGGGTTTGACTTTTCTCAAGATGGAGGCAGTTTAAATCCGGAAGATTTTGAATATTCTGATAAAGAAAACGGTTTGGAGATTTCAAAAATTGATATTGAAGCTCCTTTAATCTTTCCCGGCACTTTAGATGGCGAGAAAATACATGAATATTTAAATGAAGGAGTTGTTTGGTATCCTGATTCCGCATTGCCGGGAAGCGTCGGACAAACGATAATTTTAGGGCACAGCGCTCCTTCGGGATGGCCAAAAATTAAGTATGACTGGGTTTTTACCTATCTGGTTGACTTGGAGAAAGGCGATGAAATCTTTGTTTATTTTAATAACAGGAAATATATTTACGAAGTCAAGGAAAAACTCTTCTTTGAAAAAGGAGAAGAAGTCCCGGAGAGTTCCTTGACAAATTCTGAGAATGTGTTA